>Ga0256407_10004003_pt1 | contig 25248 bp, 22 predicted proteins | sample RumenRJG_04DNA_FD_193489 | JGI IMG/M metagenome (GOLD analysis project Ga0256407, IMG submission 193489) | Bovine rumen microbial communities from Lethbridge, Alberta, Canada - RJG_04 | ecosystem: Host-associated > Mammals > Digestive system > Stomach > Rumen | place: Canada: Alberta... | reverse complement strand
TAAAAGCACCTTTTCAATATCATAATTGACGGTTTGTTCTTTATTACCCAAGTACCTATATCGTATATAAGCACTCGCTTCTTGTACTACTTCTGTCTATGTAAATCTTTCAAAGAACTCTTTCTTAATCACTCCCCTCGTTTGGAAAGCGGGTGCAAAGGTACTGCTTTTTTCCGAACCAACAAAACTTTTTGAGAAAAAATTTCAGTTTTTATGCAACTTTTCCAACACTCTTGATGTAAATCAAAACAACAAGACATATACACCTTATTATATTATATAAAGTAATCCAAGAACATATTCATCCGGCTTGTCACAACCAAGTAATCCTACGGTGTTCCTTTGGTGCTCCTTTAGCCATCCTTTGCCCCTACTCCTATCCCATTTCTTCTCCCTTCCATCTCCCTTCTTTCTCCCTTGCTTCTCCGAACCATCTACAAGCCATCTACGTTACCACTCCGGACCTTGCCCCTACCTCCCGTCTTCTAACCCTATTCCAACTCTCTTCTTACGTTAATTTCTGATAAAACGATGGTGAATGATAAAAAAGTTCGTACCTTTGCGGCATAATTCAAAGCATAATATATAATTAAGGTAATAAATGAAAAAGCTCAAGTTATTGTTAATCGCCGTAGTAGGAATAATGGTGGTTAGTTGCGGAAACATGAATCAGTTTTTTGGCGCTGTAAAAAACGGAGGGGTCATCAATGCCATAACAAGTGTTATCGGACTTGATAAAGTAAGCGCTCAAGGTCTTATCGGCTCATGGAAATACAGCGGTCCCGGATGCGCATTCACCAGCGAAAACCTTCTGGCAAAAGCAGGAGGTGAGGTTGCCGCGGCACAAATCGAGGAAAAAATCCTGCCATACTACCAAAAGGTCAATATCTCAGCAAACAACACTTACATTACATTCAACCAAGACGGAACATTCTCCTCAAAGATAGCAGGTACAAGCTTCAGCGGAACATACACCTTCGACGAAGCTAATCAACAAATTAAGTTAAAAGGCATGCTCCTTAGCATAACATGCTATACGAAGAGAGAGATTAATGGTATATCTATCTTGTTTGAGGCAAAGAAACTCCTGAGTGTTCTCCAGACAATGGCTGCATTAAGCGGAAGAGCAGACTTACAGACAATAGGAGATCTAAGTAAACAATACGATGGAGTGCGTGTTGGCTTTGACATGAATAGGTAATTTTATAGTAATATACATGATTTTCTGCAAAAATATGCAGAAATATTTGGTCGGATGCAAAATAATATGTACTTTTGCATCCGAATTTTGAATAAATATACCAACATGAAAGTAAAAAACAACCGACTGGAGGCTCTGAGACTCATTATTTCGAGTCAACAACTAGGTAGTCAGGATGAACTACTCAACGCCTTACAGAAAGAGGGCTTTAAGCTTACTCAAGCCACACTCAGCCGTGACCTCAAACAACTGAAAGTGGCTAAGGCGGCTTCGATGAGTGGTAATTATGTATATGTTTTGCCTAACGAAACGATGTACAAACGAGTAAGCACTCCTAACAGCATCCGCGAGATGATGAAGGTACCAGGATTTGTAAGCATCAACTTCTCTGGCAACATGGGGGTCATCAAGACTCGTCCTGGCTATGCCAGTTCAATAGCATGGAACATCGACAACAGCGACATCCCCGAGATAATAGGAACAATCGCTGGCGATGACACAATATTCATAGTAATAAAAGAAGGTATAAGACATCAGCACGTTATTGATGCATTGAGCGACGTCGTACCAAACATGAAATAAACAACAAATACTGAATTAATTGACAAGACAGGTTAATGGAAAAGGAAATTGAAATAGAAGTCCTTGTTGCAGGTCCAGAGCACGAGAAATACGTCGACACCATACTTGAGACGATTGCCGAGGCTGCAAAGGTACGTGGTACAGGTATCGCCAAACGTACTCACGAGTATCTGGCAAAGAAGATGCAGGAGGCAAAAGCCGTAATCGCACTTACCACTGACGGCACTTTTGCAGGTTTCAGTTACATCGAGACATGGGAGAACCAGCAATACGTTACCACATCTGGACTTATCGTACATCCTGACTTCAGAGGTCACCACGTAGCAAAACGTATCAAGGATATGACATTTTCACTTGCACGTACCCGATGGCCACACGCCAAGATTTTCTCTCTGACAAGTGGAGCTGCAGTGATGGCAATGAATACAGCCTTAGGATACCAGCCAGTGACATTCGCAGACCTCACGGAAGACGAGGCTTTCTGGAAAGGATGCGAAGGCTGCGTGAACGTGGACGTACTCCACCGTACAGGTCGAAAATACTGCATCTGCACAGCGATGCTCTACGATCCGACAGAGCATCTTCCGGCAAAGATACCTGATGAGGTAATCAACCGCATACGCCATCTGGAAGAACTGGAAGAACAATAAAAAGGTAAAGATAAAAATAAAAAGATATGGCAAACAAAAAAGTAGTAGTAGCATTCAGTGGTGGTCTTGACACCAGCTACACAGTAATGAAACTGACCCAGGACGGCTGGGATGTATACGCAGCCTGTGCTAATACAGGTGGCTTTAGTGAGGAACAGTTAAAGAAGAATGAAGAGAACGCATTTAAACTCGGTGCAAAGGCGTATGTCACTCTCGATGTAACTCAGGAGTATTATGCTAAGTCACTAAAATATATGATCTTCGGCAATGTGCTTCGTAACAACTGCTATCCTATCTCAGTAAGCAGCGAACGCATCTTCCAGGCTATTGCCATCGCACGTTATGCCAAGGAGATTGGTGCTGATGCTATCGCTCATGGCAGCACAGGAGCCGGCAACGATCAAATCCGTTTCGACATGACCTTCCTGGTTATGGCTCCCGGAGTAGAGATAATCACTCTCACGCGTGACAAGAAACTCACTCGTAAGGAGGAGGTTGACTATCTCAACGAACATGGTTTCTTCGCAGACTTCACCAAACTGAAATACAGCTATAACGTAGGTATCTGGGGAACAAGTATCTGTGGTGGTGAACTTCTCGATCCCACACAGGGACTCCCCGAAGACGCTTATTTGAAGCACGTTACAGCTAAAGAGCAGGAGTCTCTACTGAAAATAACCTTCGATAAGGGCGAGATAGTTGCCGTAAATGATGAGAAGTTCGACGATAAGATCAAGGCTATCCAGAAGATTGAGGAAATTGGAGCCTCTTACGCCATTGGCCGTGATGCCAACGTGGGCGATACTATCATCGGAATCAAGGGTCGTGTAGGCTTCGAGGCTGCAGCACCAAAACTCATAATCGAGGCTCACCGTCTGCTTGAGAAGTCTACTCTCTCTAAGTGGCAGCAGTATTGGAAGGATCAGGTAGCCAACTGGTATGGCATGTTCCTCCACGAGAGTCAGTATCTGGAGCCTGTAATGCCGGATATCGAGGCAATGCTTACTTCAAGCCAGCGTAACGTTACAGGTACATCTATCCTCAAGCTCCGCCCTTATGGATTTGAGACAGTAGGTATCGATTCTGCCAATGACCTTACAAAGAGCAAGTTGGGCGAGTACGGCGAAACTCAGACTGGATGGACTGCAGATGAAGCCAAGGGCTTTATCAAGGTTTCAAGCACACCTCTGAGAGTTTATTATGGTATCCACAAGAACGAGAAGAGATGATAAAAGTAGGAATATTAGGTGCGGCAGGCTATACAGGCGGAGAATTAATCCGCCTGCTGCTTAACCATCCCGAGGCAGAGATAGTATTCGCCAATTCAGAGAGCAATGCCGGCAATCTGGTATCGGATGTCCACGAGGGTCTCATTGGCGATACTGATTTGAAGTTCACTGACGAGATGCCTTTCGACAAGGTTGATGTCGTGTTCTTCTGCTTTGGACATGGTAAGAGCGAGGCGTTCCTCAAGGAACATACCATCCCTGACAACGTGAAGATCATAGATCTCGCACAGGATTTCCGCATCAAAGGTAATCATGACTACGTCTATGGTCTGCCTGAAATAAACAAATCAGAAATAGCTCAGGCTCAGCATGTTGCTAATCCTGGTTGTTTTGCTACATGTATACAGGTAGCCCTGCTCCCTGCAGCAAATCTTAATCTACTGAAGGAAGATGTAGCAGTAAATGCCATCACAGGTTCTACAGGTGCAGGTCAGAAACCTGGTGCAACCACCCATTTCTCCTGGCGTAACAACAACCTCAGCATCTACAAACCATTCCAGCACCAGCATATCGCAGAAATCCGTCAGAGCCTGAAGCAAGTACAGGGTTATCTCGATGCCGATATCGATTTCATACCCTATCGTGGTGACTTTGCACGAGGCATCTTCTGTACAGCAGTCATAAAGACTCCGGCTCCTGTGGAAGATGTCATTGAGTCCTACAAAGATTTCTACAAAAATGCCGCCTTCACTCACTACAGCGAAAAGGCCATCGACCTTAAACAGGTTGTGAATACCAATAAGGCTCTTGTCCACGTAGAGAAGTACGGAAACAAACTGCTCGTCACTTCCTGCATCGACAACCTCCTCAAAGGAGCTGTTGGCCAAGCTGTTCAGAACATGAACATTATGTTCGGCATCAACGAGACTGCTGGTTTGCGCCTTAAAGCATCTGCTTTTTAAAAACGCGACCACGAATTGCAAGAATATGTCAATTGCATGCGAATATTCGCGTGCAATTGTATTTTTTATGCAAAAAGAAGTGTAAAAGTGACGATTTATCGGATTTTTGCAGTATCTTTGCACGCGATTATATAAAAGAATTGACGATATGAAACTATTCGACGTATATCCACTCTTCGATGTTAACATCGTAAAAGGAAAGGGATGCAAAGTATGGGATGATAAGGGACAAGAATATCTTGACCTATACGGAGGACATGCAGTTATCAGCATAGGTCACTCTCATCCTCACTATATTGAGAAAGTGACAGAGCAACTCAACAAGATTGGATTCTATTCCAACTCGGTTATCAATAAGTTACAGGTAGAACTGGCAGAGCGTCTGGGAAAGATCAGCGGTTACGACGACTATCAGCTGTTTCTCATCAACAGCGGAGCCGAAGCCAACGAGAATGCGCTGAAACTCGCTTCGTTTACCAACGACAGAAAACGTGTACTCTCTTGTGAGAAAGCTTTTCATGGTCGTACATCGTTGGCTGTGGAGGTTACGAACAATCCGAAGATTATTGCACCTATCAATGACAACGGCCACGTTACATATCTGCCTATGAACGACCTGCCCGCCTGGGAGGCTGAACTGCAGAAGGGCAATGTGTGCGCAGTAATCTTAGAATGCATTCAAGGTGTAGGCGGTATCAAACTCGCCACGCCAGAATTCGCTCAGGGACTGGCTGCTGCTTGTAAGCGTTATGGCACTGTGCTTATCTGCGACGAGATTCAGTGTGGATATGGCAGAAGCGGTAAGTTCTTTGCACACCAGTGGTTGGGCATCAAACCCGATATCATCACAGTGGCTAAGGGCATTGCCAATGGTTTCCCAATGGGGGCAGTCCTGATTTCACCAGAGTTCAAACCCGTCTACGGACAGCTGGGCACCACATTTGGAGGCAACCACCTGGCTTGTGCTGCAGCACTGGCAGTTCTCGACGTGTTTGAGCAGGAGAACCTCGTAAAGAATACTCATGAGGTGGGTGAATACCTTATTGCTCAACTGAAGGAACTGCAAAAGACACAGCCACATATCGTAGATGTGAGAGGACGCGGACTGATGATTGGAATCGATCTCGACATTCCACATAAGGATGTGCGTCAGCCACTTATCTATCAGGAGCATTGTTTCACGGGTTGTGCCGGAACGAATATTCTGCGTCTGTTGCCACCGCTGTGCTTGACTAAGACAGAGGCAGACGACTTTGTGGAGAGACTGATAAAAGCCATGCCGTAAGAAAACTTTTCTATAATAAGAACAGAAGAAACATAAGACTAAATGAAGATTTCAGTAATAGGTGCAGGCGCAATGGGAGGCGCCACTGTTGAAGGACTGATCAAAGGTCAGCAGTTTAAGAACGAGGATATCACCGTAAGCGACCCTTCAACTCAGGTAACAGAGAAGTTTGCAAAAATGGGCGTCTGTGTGACTACTGACAACAAGTTGGCGGTTAAAAGTGCAGATATCATCTGTGTAGTTGTTAAGCCTTGGTTAGTGGAACGAGTCCTGAAAGATATCAAGCCGGAACTCACCCCCAACAAACAGATACTGATTGTGATTGCTGCAGGAGTAAAGTCTGAAGACATCAAGACGTGGCTGGGCGAGAATTGTCCTCCTATGTTCCTCGTGATTCCCAATATCGCCATCGCAGAAATGGCATCGATGACATTCATCGTTCCTATCGGAGCATCAGAAGAGGCTACACGGAAAGTAGTAAATATCTTCGACGAGATGGGAAGCACCCTGATTACTGACGAACAGCATTTGGCAGCAGGTACTACCCTCGCCTCTTGTGGCATAGCCTATGCCATGCGCTATATCCGTGCAGCTTCTGAAGGTGGTGTGGAATTAGGTTTCAAGGCCGATGATGCCAAAGCCATCGTGATGCAAACGATGAAAGGAGCCGTAGAACTGCTTGAGGCCAGCGGTATGCACCCAGAGGCAGCCATCGACCTTGTCACTACCCCTGGAGGTGTTACAATCAAGGGACTCAACGAGATGGAGCATGCAGGTTTCACCTCTGCTGTGATCCGAGGATTAAAGGCTGGAGCGAAATAAGTTGAGAGTGAATAGTGGACAGTTATGATTACTAAGCATTAAAATATATGGACGAACAGTTAAAGCAAATAGGTGAGCGCCTCCGTGGACTTCGCGACGTGCTCGACATCCCAGTAAGTGAGATGGCAGAGACTATCGGCATCAGCTCTGATAAGTATGAAAAGATCGAGGCTGGAGAGTTGGATATCACAATCTCCAATCTTATGAAGATTGCTCACAAATATGGTGTATCCACTGAGGAACTGATCTTTGCCGAAGCCCCACACATGAAGTCGTATTATGTTACTCGCAAAGGACAAGGCATGTCCATCGAGCGCACTAAGGCTTATAAGTACCAAAGTCTTGTTGGAGGTTTCGTAAATCACAAGGCCGACGTGTTTATCGTCACCGTTGAGCCAAAGCCTGAAGCACATACCATATACAAGAATACTCACCATGGACAGGAGTTTAATATGGTGCTCGAAGGAAAAATGGAACTCTACATCGGAGGTAAGACCATCATCCTCGAAGAGGGCGACTCAATCTATTTCGACTCCACAAAGCCTCACGGAATGCTGGCCATTGGCGACAAAGCCGTAAAGTTCCTCGCAGTTACAGTAGAATAAACTAGACTTATGATAGAGAGATTTTTAAAACAGACAAAATTCACGTCTGTAGAGGATTACAACAAGAATCTGGAGTTTATCATTCCAGAGAATTTTAACTTCGCCTACGACGTGATGGACGCATGGGCAGAGGAGGCACCTGAGAAGCTGGCCATCCTCTGGACAAACGACCAGGGCGAGGAGATTCGTACCACTTATGGTGAACTTAAGGAACAAACAGACCAGGCAGCTTCTTACTTACAGAGCTTAGGCATCGGCAAGAACGACCCTGTAATGCTGATTCTGAAACGTCATTATGAATGGTGGGTTATCATGCTGGCACTCTGTAAGATAGGAGCCATCGTTATTCCCGCTACCCACATGCTGACTAAGCATGATATCGTGTATCGTAACACTCGTGCCTCTGTTAAGGCCATCATCTGTGCAAAAGATGATTATATCATCGGACAGATCAAGCTGGCCATGCCTGAAAGTCCTACCGTGAAGCAATATATTACTCTGGGTGATGAAGATGGTTTCCATAACTGGAAAAAGGAATGGCAGCAAGCCCCAAAATTTGTGCGCCCGGCATTCGTCAATGAGAACGATGATACTATGCTGATGTACTTTACATCTGGTACCAGCGGCGAGCCGAAGATGGTGGCTCACGACTATCTCTATGCGATGGGCCATCTGTCAACAGGTGTATTCTGGCACAACCTCCATGAAGGTTCACTCCATCTCACTGTAGCTGATACTGGTTGGGGCAAGGCTGTATGGGGTAAGTTCTATGGCCAGTGGTTTGCTGGAGCTACAGTGTTTGTATATGATCACGAGAAGTTCAATGCCGACAGTCTGCTCCGTCAGATCGAGAAATATAAGGTGACGAGTTTCTGTGCACCTCCAACAATTTATCGTTTCATGATTCGCGAGGACCTGAGTAAATACGACCTCAGCAGTCTTGAGTACTGCTGTACAGCAGGCGAGGCTCTGAATCCTGCCGTATTCGACAAGTTCTATGAGAAGACTGGTATCAAGATGATGGAAGGTTTCGGACAGACAGAGACTACTATGACCCTCGGCACCTTCCCTTGGATGGAGCCAAAACCAGGATCAATGGGTATCCCCAACGCACAATATGATATCGACCTGTTGCGTGCCGACGGCACCTCTTGCGAAGATGGTGAGAAGGGTGAGATTGTTATCCGCGTAGGCGACAAGAAGCCTATCGGCCTCTTCAAAGGATACTATCGTGATGAAGAGAAGACCCGTGAAGCCTGGCACGACGGAATCTATCACACTGGTGATATGGCTTGGAGAGATGAGGATGGCTACTACTGGTTTGAGGGCCGTATCGATGATGTCATCAAGTCATCAGGTTATCGTATTGGTCCGTTCGAGGTAGAATCTGCTCTTATGACCCACCCTGCTGTCGTTGAGTGTGCTATCACTGGTGTGCCCGATGATATTCGTGGTATGGTTGTAAAGGCAACAGTTGTTCTCGGCAAAGAGTGGAAAGACAAGGCTGGTGATGACCTCATCAAGGAACTTCAGCAGCATGTAAAGAAGGAGACGGCTCCTTATAAATATCCTCGAATCATCGAGTTTGTCGACGAGTTACCAAAGACTATCAGCGGCAAGATACGTCGTGTAGAGATTCGTCAGAAGGATGCTGAGAAGTGATGAGTGAAGAATGGCAGCGCATAATGAGTTAGGGAAGTGGGGCGAGGAGATTGCAGCCGCATTCGTTGAGAAGAAAGGCTACGAGATCCTTCAGCGAGACTGGAAGTCTGGCCACCACGACCTTGACATCATTGCCAAAGACGAAGACACGTTAGTAATAATCGAAGTAAAGACCCGGCGAAACAGGCTATTCGGCAATCCTGAAGAAGCCATCGATTACAAGAAAAGACTAAGTCTTCAGTCTGCCATAAACCACTTCGTAAAGTCGCATCACATCAATGCACCCGTTCGTTTCGACATAATAAGCATTGTGGGAATGATTGGTTCGACACCAGAGATTGATCACATCAAAGATGTAACACTGATATGAAAAGAAGGATAGTTATCAAGATAGGTTCAAATGTCCTGACACGAAAGGACGGAAAGCTCGATGTCACCCGTATGTCGGCACTTGTTGACCAGATAGCATGGCTCAGGAAGAATGGCATAGAAGTGATTGTCGTGTCTTCTGGTGCTGTGGCCTGTGGACGAAGAGAACTGACTATAGATCACTCGCTCGACTCTGTAGAACAGCGACAGCTTTTCTCTGCTGTGGGTCAGGTTAAGCTCGTAGGACTCTATTACGACCTATTCCGTGAGTTCGGTATCCATGTAGGACAGGTTCTTACTATGAAAGAGAACTTCGAACCAGGCGAGCAATATCAGAATCAGCGGGCCTGTATGACGGTGATGCTGGAGAATGATGTACTTCCTATCGTGAATGAGAACGACACTGTTTCTGTTACCGAGCTTATGTTTACTGATAACGATGAACTCTCAGGTCTTATCGCACAGATGATGAAGGCTGACACCTTGATACTTCTTTCTAACATCGACGGCATCTTTGACCGTCATCCGGATGACCCAGAGGCAAAACTCATAAAGACAGTTGCCCCAGGTCGTGACCTCTCTGAGTATATTCAGCCAGAGAAAAGTGCCTTCGGACGTGGTGGTATGCATTCAAAATACACTACTGCCAGCAAGGTATCCCAATCAGGAATAAGAGTGATTATCGCCAATGGCGAGAGAGAGAATATCCTCACTGACCTCATAGAGCACCCTGATGTAACACTGCATACAGAGTTTCAACCCAAGACAGAGTAATATAAAAGACATAGTAACATAATAACAATATTTCAATCAATTATGTTAATCTGTTACTCTGTCTTAAAAAGTTAATATGTATATGCAACTGAAAGAGACATTTGAGAAAGTAAAGCGGGCCAGCAAGAGCTTAGCACTGTTGAGCGACGATCAGCGTAATGAGATACTGCTGGCTGTTGCTGATGCTATCATAAACAACAAACAGAGAATCCTCGATGCTAATGCACAGGATCTTGCGAAAATGTCGAAGGACAATCCTCTCTACGATCGTCTGCAACTCACAGATAGTCGTCTTGAGGGCATCGCATCTGATATGCGTAATGTAGCAACCCTGCCTTCGCCATTAGGACATATAACCAAGCAGAAGACCCTTGCCAACGGACTTCGTCTTTGTCGCATAAGCGTTCCCTTTGGTGTCATAGGAATGATCTACGAGGCTCGACCTAATGTAACGTTCGACGTCTTCTCTCTCTGTTTCAAGAGTGGTAATGCATGCGTATTGAAAGGTGGAAAGGATGCCGATTGTTCAAATCGCGAGGAAGTGGCTCTGATCCATGAGATACTTGAGAAATATGGTGTCAACAAAGATGTCGTTGCCCTGCTTCCTGCTACTCACGAGGCAACAGGCGAGATGCTGAATGCAGTAGGATATGTTGATCTCTGCATCCCTCGTGGAGGAAGAAAGCTTATCGACTTCGTTCGCGATACTGCCCGTATCCCCGTTATCGAGACTGGAGCAGGAGTGGTAAATACATACTTCGACAAGGACGGCGATCTCGAGATGGGCAAGGCAATCATCAACAATGCCAAGACCCGCAGAGTATCCGTCTGCAACGCCCTCGACTGCCTTCTTATTCATGAGAGCCGTCTTAGCGACCTTCCTGAGCTCGTTGCACCAATGCTGGAGCACAACCCTCCCGTCGCCCTCTATGCCGATGAGAAAGCTTATGCAGCGGTAGCAAACTCTACACTCTACACTCTACACTCTACACTCCTCCACCATGCCACAGACGACAGTTTCGGCACAGAGTTCATGGATTACAAACTCGCCATCAAAACCGTATCCTCTCTCGAAGAGGCTCTCGAACATATCGATGAGAACGGATCTGGGCATAGTGAGTCTATCATCACCATGAATGAGCAGACAGCCCGCAAGTTCCAGGCTCACGTAGATGCCGCCTGTGTATATTGGAATGTGCCTACGTCATTTACTGATGGAGCCCAGTTCGGCCTTGGTGCCGAGATTGGTATCTCCACCCAGAAACTTGGTCCTCGAGGACCTATGGCTCTAGAGGAGATATGCACCTATAAATGGCTCATCGAAGGTGAGGGCCAGACACGTCCATAGACTTTATGACAAATAGGAATTCAGACATAGATACAAATAAAAATAAAGATACAATGAAGAGTTTTATCAATGTTAGCGACATAGGGCCATTAGACAAGGCAATGGCCGAAGCTTTTGAGATTAAGAACGACCGTTTTAAATATCAGCATCTGGGCAAGAACAAGACCCTGATGATGATTTTCTTCAATAATAGTCTGCGCACACGTCTCTCTACCCAGAAGGCAGCAATGAACCTCGGCATGAATGTCATCGTGCTCGATGTGAATGCTGGTGCATGGAAGCTGGAGACTGAGCGTGGTGTAATCATGGATGGCGACAAGAGTGAACATCTGCTGGAGGCTATTCCTGTCATGGGCTGCTATTGCGACCTCATCGGAGTACGCTCATTTGCAGGTCTCACAGATCGCGAGTACGACTATGCTGAGACAGTCCTTAATCAGTTTATCAAGTATTCTGGCCGTCCTGTCTTCGCAATGGAGACAGCTACCGTGCATCCTCTTCAGGCTTTTGCCGACCTCATTACCATTGAGGAACACAAGACAGTTGAGCGTCCAAAGGTTGTATTGACCTGGGCTCCTCATTGCCGTGCTCTGCCTCAGGCAGTACCCAACTCATTTGCAGAGTGGATGAACGCAGCTCCAGATGTAGACCTCGTAATCACTCATCCCAAGGGTTACGAACTCGATCCGAAGTTTATTGGCAATGCCGTTGTGGAATACGATCAGAAGAAAGCCTTCGAGGGTGCCGACTTCATCTATGCCAAGAACTGGAGCAACCCTGGCGTGACTAACCTTGAGGACTATGGCAAGATTACCTGTGAGGATCGTTCTTGGACTGTAGATACAGAACACATGTCGTGGACTAATAATGGTAAGTTCATGCACTGTCTGCCAGTTCGTCGTAACCTCATCGTTACTGACGATGTTATTGAGTCTCCAAACAGTCTCGTTATTCCAGAGGCTGCTAATCGCGAGATATCTTGTTCTGTAGTCATCAAACGTATGCTCGAAGCCCTCTAAAATATGATATCATTCGAATGCGACTATAACAACGGAGCTTGTCAGGAGGTTCTTGACAATCTGGTAAAGTATAACTCATCGAAGCCTACTCCCTATGGTTTCGATGAGTTCTCTGAGCGAGCCAAAGGTCGTATCCGTGAGGCTTGTGGCCTGCCTGATGCGCAGATATTCTTCCTTACAGGAGGTACTCAGACCAATGCTACTGCCATAGACTCCATGCTCTATCAGTATGAGGGAGTGATTTGCGTGGGTAGCGGGCATATTAATGTTCACGAGGCAGGAGCCGTAGAGTTTACTGAGCACAAGATAATAACCATCGCCGACACTGACGGAAAGATGGAAGCAAAAGTGCTCGACAAGTATCTCGACGACTATATGCACGATGGCAACAAGGATCATGCCGTGCATCCAGGATTGGTATATATCACCTTCCCAACAGAACTCGGAACCCTATATACCGCCAAGGAACTCGACGATATCTATCAGGTATGCCAGCAATACGAGATACCTCTTTATATAGATGGAGCCCGTCTTGGCTATGGCCTGATGGCTGAGGGTAACGATATCACCCTACCCTATCTTGCTCGTCACTGCGATGTGTTCTATATCGGAGGCACGAAGATTGGAGCTCTGTGTGGCGAGGCTGTGGTGTTTACTAACCGTAAGGCTCATAAGCATTTCTTCTCCATCCAGAAACAACATGGGGCAGTTATAGCAAAAGGAGCCCTTATCGGACTGCAGTTCGATGCTCTGTTTACCAACGATCTCTATTTCCGCCTCTCTGAGCATGCCATCAAAATGGCTATGCGAATGAAGGAGATTTTCAAGCGCAAAGGCTATCAGTTCCTCGTTGACTCACCTACCAACCAGCAGTTTGTCATCATCGACAATGCACAAGTTGACAAACTCAGTGAGAAGATGCAGTTTACCCATTTCGGCCAAGCAGACAAACGTCACACCATCTGTAGATTCGTTACGAGCTGGGCAACAACAGAAGAAGAAATCGACGAACTCGAAAGGTTACTAACATAAAATCAAGAGGAAAATGAATAAATTTCTAAAAGCTGTATTAGCTATTTTATTACTCCTAACAACATCTGAGACCTCTGCTACGAAGTTCATCAGTCTAAGAGTTATCGACAAAGACTATCTGATGATACAGTTTCGTGATGGAGAGGTGCATTACAGAGACAAAGGTATAGGCGAAAGCGCATTCTTAGGCCATTCTTTCTCTGAGGGTGACGACACCTTATTCGTTTTTGGTGAGAGATTAAAGGTGGCAGAGGCTCAGAATGCAGGCCTCTGGCAGATCTGCTCGCCTGACGACAAGCTCTTTGCCACAGCCCAGCCAATAAAGGTTTGGCGCAAATCGAAACCAATGAATATCGACCACACGCTGACTTGCGAAAACGACCACTGGCTCTTTCTTCAGATGCCAAAGCCTATGCGTCAAGGCTGCACTTATAAGGTAAGCATCCCAAGCTCGATAGGCTCTGACTGCACTGAGGCCAGCATCAAATTCGATATTTGGAACAGCCAGAGTGAGGCCCTCCATGTGAACATCATAGGTTACTCTCCCAAAGAGGCCCTTCATGCTGCCGACCTCTATCAGTGGCTTGGCGATGGAGGCGGACGTGACTATAGCCAATGGGAGGGTCGCAAAGTGTGGCTCTATAATGTGAACACCAAGAAAAAGCAGAGTGCTGGTAAGGTTAAGTTCTGGAAGCGTGCCTCTGAATCAGACAAGGAGGCAGGCGCCAAGAGCCTCATTAGCACAGACGTCTGGAATATCGACTTCAGTGCCCAGAAGCCAGGATGCTACCGACTGGTGGTAGAGGATGTAGGCTGTAGCATGGACTTTGAAATCAGAAACGACATCTATTACGAGCCTTTCCGCTATTCCGTTCGTGGATATTATTACATGCGACTTGGAGAGCCCAACGATCCTGACCACGTGTTCCCAACACCACGCCAGCCTCTCTTTATCCCAGAGGAAGACCCAAAGGGCTTTACCATCTATAAGACCGACTTCCATCCTTGGAGCCCAGGATGGGCAGAGCTGCATACCGACGTGTGGGACGAGCCGCATTTCAAGTCAGTAAAAGAATCAATATTTTGGGAACATCGTTTGCCAGGCAACCCAGTAGCCCTTGATGTCAAGGGAGGTCACTCTGATGCCTTCGACTGGGACCGTCATCTGGCTCACGTAAGTAACATCTACGATATGCTCCTGCCGTATATACTCAGTGGAGGAAAAATCTCTGATGATAATCTTGGCATCAGCGAGAGTGGAGACGGTCTTCCAGACCTCATCAACGAGGCTCGCAACGAGGTGGATTTCTTCCTCTCTATCCGCGATGGAGAGGCTTATTCGCAGGGGGTTACAAATCCCAGTTGGGACTGGAGCGTAATGTTCCAGGCTGGCTGCACCACGATGGCAGCATGGGCTAACGCAGCCAACTGTGCCATCATCGCAGAGGCTTTACGCCTTCATGGCTGTGATGAGCTAAGAGACTATTATACCGAAGAGGCCATCCGAGCATTCCGCTTTGCAGAGCGACAAGAAAACAAACAGCTCGACGATCTTCAGGATGTAGGGTCTATGCAGATGCGAGGTCGCGATTTCCGTCAGATGGCAGCAGCATTCCTTTATAATGTTACAGGCGATCAGCAATGGGAGAAAATTATGGCAGATGAGAGCATGATCAAAGATGCCAAATCCACCCTCTTCAGCAAAGGCAGACACGGATTCTTCGGTGTAGGCGTAATGCATGAAGAAAGCAAGAAAATCATACCTTTCTGCCAGTACTGGGCAGCGGCGGCTTATATCACCTGTCCTCATGAACGCCATTACGGTGAGCTTTATAATAACCTGAAAGCAGCAATCCGTAACCATGCTGAGGCTTATAACATCAGCCATGCAGCCTTGCGACCATCTCGTCGTGCAGCTAACGATAGCCGTTGGCAGACATCGCAGAATCTTCAACTGGTGATGCTGGCTCACTATATTGCTGATAAGGCAGGAAAGAAGCAGTTGGAGAATATCATGTTTACTGAGGCTGGTTGGGCTCTTGGGCGTAATCCTGGAAATATCGTAGAGATGACAGGTCTTGGCGAGCGTCATATCACAGATATCTATTCTACAGGCCGCAACGATGGCGACCCAGGCACTCATCCTGGTCAGACTCCATTCAACGGCACAGAGACTTGGTCGCCTGGCCATAATGGTGGCGATGCAAAAGTATTCCTTTCTCACTGCTATCCTAAGTGGGAAGAAGGCTGGCCTCGTCAGGAGTCATATTTCAACCAGCGATACTTCTGGGTGAATGGTGAGTTCACTCCTCGTGAGACCATGCGAGGCAAGATGGCTCTATTGGCTTATCTCTACGCAATCCGATAAAAGTAGCCCTATACAAATGATTCGCCCTGCAACAAATAAATGCTGCAGGGCGCTTTGTTAGTTAGTTATGTTAATTGATTAGTCTGTTGTCTGTATCACTAATGTCTCTCCTGCATCGAGAGCTGCCTTGATATCCTTACCTCCGCTCTGAACCTTACAGAGGCTGATGTCATCGCCAAGGACCTCCATAATCTTCAGTCGGCCTATCTGTTTCTTAGCCTCTTTGCCTGCAATGGTCTTCACAGTATACACACCCATGTGCAGACCTTCATAAGCTCCTTCTTTAGATCCGAGGTCGATATACACCTCTTTCTGCTTATCTTTCTTATCACGAGCGCCTTCAAGCACGTTTGCTGATAATGGAAGCCATTTGTTGCAGTAGTCTGTAATGGTTGACGACAACTTCTCGAGAGCTTTCATCATTGCTCCTTCCTGAGTCTCAATCCAAGATACATCCCACTGAGAGAGATTGAATGCCGGACTGGCAAAAACCTCATCTGTCTTGGCATCCTTGAAATGGAGTGTAACACCTATCAGAGCCTTATAATAAGTCCTGTAACGGGTCTTCCCGTCTGACTCGTAATTTTCCGTCTTACTGGTTGTAGAGAGATTTGATACCGTTCCGTCTATATACATCGCATTGGGCAGTGCTGCCTCATCCTTCGACAGCTGTCCATCTATTGCAATGATACGATGAGACTGCGACAAGCCTTTAACGACAGCAGCTCTCACAGCATCCTGATACTTACTTTGGTCTTTGGAAACTTGTCCAGTGAGAAGAGCATCCAGAACCTTCGCCAGCGTTCCTTTATCCTCTGGCTTATTATAGGTCAGATTGTTCATGCCCATAGTTATTCTTGCGTTTCGCCCTTGCTGAGCCCAAGTACCCATACCGTACAACATACACAGGGCAATAATCAGAATTTTCTTCATATCTTTTCTCTGTTTGTATTAATTCTGCGACAAAGATACAACTTTATTTTTAATTAGCCAAAATTTATGCATTTTTAAGCCCAAAATGAGTTAATTATTGGGAATAATGACTATCTTTGCAAAAAATCTGAACATAGATATGAACAAAGGTATTATCCTATCGCTGGTACTGCTCATTATTGGAGCAACAGCAACAAAGGCACAGTTCGCCCAGCCTGACATGGACGACAAGTATGCAACAGAACTGGTGAAGGCTGGCACAACAGCACCAGATTTCAAGATGAAGACGCCTGAAGGCAAGACTATCCAATTGTCAAAATATGCCAAGGGCAAGACAGTAGTGCTAGATTTCTGGGCTTCATGGTGCCCGGATTGTCGTAAGGACGCGCCAGAGGTGGTTCGCATGTATGAGAAATACCACCAGTATGGTATCGAATTCATCGGCATCTCGATGGATACCGACGTGCAAGCCTGGAAGAATGCCATTGAGAAATATGGCATCAGATACCCTCAAGTGAGCGAACTGAAGAAATTTAAGGAGACAGACATTGCCAAAGCCTATGGCGTAAAGTGGATTCCCTCTATGGTAATCGTAGGTCCTGACGGACAGGTAAAGCTCTCAACAGTACTTACATATAAGGTGGATAAGTATCTGAAGGAACTCACCACTGGCGCCTATCAGCCTGCTCAGAAAGGCGAGACGGTATTCATCGATGGCGATCATGGTAAACTGAAGGCTCTCATTCAGAAGCCTGAACTGAAGCAGGGCGAAAAATGCCCGATGGTTGTGTTCTGTCATGGTTTCAGCGGCACAAAGGATGGTCCGCTGTTCGAACTCATTGCCGACACCTTACAAGCTCATGGCATCGCAAGTATCCGTTTCGATTTCAATGGACATGGTGAGAGCGAGGGAGAATTCAAGGACATGACAGTGCCAAATGAGATAGAGGATGCCAAGAAAGTTGTTGAGTATGTAAGAGATCTGAGATATGTAAGCACTCTTGCCATCGCAGGTCATTCTCAGGGAGGTGTAGTAGCAGCGATGACAGCAGGACAACTGAGTGAAGAATTAGGCGAGCCGGCATTTAAGGCTGTAGCACTTATGGCTCCTGCAGCTGTCCTTCGCGATGACGCCATTCGAGGCAACACGATGGGAAAGCAGTACGACCCCTTTGACCCGGGCGAGTATGTAGAGCTCTGGGGAGGTCTGAAACTTGGAGGCAAATACATCCGCACAGCTTTCAGTCTGCCTATCTATGAAACTGCAGCCAAATATCAGGGTCCGGCACTCGTTATTCACGGCAATGCGGATCGTGTTGTTCCTTACACCTATGGCGAACGTTTCCACCAGATTTGGCCAAAGAGCGAGCTGGTCATTCAGGAATACTTCGACCACGGGTTCTCACAGGATATCTACCGCACAACAGACATAGTAGCGGAATACCTAATGAAGCAACTGAAATAGGAGCCGGGATTTTCAAAAGATGAAAGTCATCCATGTGGATATGGATCAGTTCTTCGCTGCTGTTGAGCAGCGAGACAATCCAGAACTTAAAGGCAAGCCGATAGCTGTAGGCCACGATGCCGAACGAGGAGTAGTATCTACAGCCAGTTACGAGGCCCGGCGGTTTGGAGTGCATTCAGCACAGTCCATCCAGGTGGCTAAGCGTCTGTGTCCCCAGCTGATTATAGTTGAGCCGCATTTCCAAAGATACAAGGAGGTGTCGGCTCAACTGCATGAAATATTCCACGACTACACCGACCTGATTGAGCCCATCTCACTCGATGAAGCATTCCTTGATGTCACGGATAATAAGAAAGGTATGGAGCTCGGAGTTGATATCGCCCGCGAGATTAAACTGCGCATCCGTGAGACCACTGGTTTGACAGCATCTGCAGGGGTAAGTTACTGCAAGTTTCTGGCGAAGATCGCATCCGACTGGCGCAAACCAGACGGGCTGACGGTAATCCATCCTGACAAGGCTTTGGATTTCATCGCTCAGCTGAAAATCGAGAAAATCTGGGGCATTGGCCATAAGACAGCAGAGAAGATGCATCGGATGGGCATCTTCACAGGTCAGGACCTTAGAAATATGTCGCTCAGTCATCTTAATCAGGAATTTGGCAAGATGGGGCAGGTGTTTTACGATTTTTCGCGAGGCATAGACAACCGTCCTGTCATATCGGAGTGGGAACGCAAATCAGTAAGCTGCGAACAAACCTTCGAATCTGACATAAGCGAAAACGCTGCCGTTACCATTAATCTATATCACACGGTGTTGGAACTGGTTAGGCGCATCGAAAAGAATGATTTCGACGGGCACACTCTGACGCTGAAAGTCAAGTTTCAAGACTTCCAACAGATTACTCGCAGTATTACCACCGATCACATCCTTCGCTCCAAGGATGACATCCTTCCTTTGGCCAAACAGCTGATGCAGAGCGTAGAATACCGCTCACATCCCATCCGTTTATTAGGCTTAGGTGTGTCAAACCAGAAGAACCCTATACAACAAGAAGAAAAACAATGGATAGAGCTCGAACTCGACTTCGAGCCTTGGCCAGAAGAAGACAATAATAAGCTATAGATTTATAAGTATAAGTACTAACCTCTACCATTATCTACGTATTCAATTGTAAACAAGCACATTAACAAAGTATTTACATCCACTTTACCTCTACTTTACTTCTACTTATCCACTACACTACATCTACATACGCCCACTTATCATCAGCTATTACCCCACAGCTCTGTCCATTCTTACGACGCACCATACTTTATTACAACAAAAAAAAGGTTGACGATGCTTTTGCAGTAGGGTAGCAGATATAAAGATACGGACTTACAACAAGAGAGAAGAAAGGTAGGCAATAAATTCTCTCGAGAATTTGAGGGTTAGCTAGGCACTTAACAATAAATAGGTACGGAGTAAGCACAAAATTCTCTCGAGAATTTAAGAGCAAGTATTAATAAGAAAAGTTGCGAGCACGGCATATAAAGTCAGATAGGTAGTAGGGGAAAGGTAGAAGATAAGTAGAGGATAGGTAGAGGTAAAATAGATGTTAATAATTAAGATATTATTCGTATAACACACATAAAATCAGAAAGTTCATATATAGATTATAGAATTTTAGTAGATGTAGAACAAAAAAAAATAATAAGAAATAAAAAAAAATCATGCTGTCCGTGAAGCTAAGAAGAAGACTCAAAACGACCTACAAAAACTCGACATTCTTTGACTTTCTCTTTCCCTTAAAGTCCTATCAGCCGAAATTACTGCCATCAGTGGAAGATTTGGAAAAACTGCTGTAGTATAAAACTCCCGACTAAATTCTAGTACCCCGACCGAGAATCGAACTCGGAACTAAGCTTTAGGAGAGCCTTGTTATATCCATTTAACTATCAGGGCGATAATCCCAAAACTTAGTCGGGAGATTTTTTTCGTGTGCAAAGGTACGCTTTTTTATGCGTACTACCAAACTAATGAGCGATTTTTTGCAAATAACCCGTAGAAATGTTACACTTTCTTTCGCTTATGTTTCAAAGTATCCCTTTCGAGACAATTATCGATGGTTATTTGATATAGTTTTACTATCTTTGCAAACAGAATCAATCAAAATTCAAATAATCATAGCAATGAAAAGATTTTTTATGTTACCCCTTCTGTTGCTTGCCGTACTTGCGGCTCAGGCACAGAACCCCTATCTCCCACTCTGGGAGCATTTGCCAGATGGTGAACCACGTGTGTTTGAAGACCCAGACAATCCTGGAAAGTATCGTGCATACATCATCGGCTCTCACGATGTGACATTCACAGCCTATTGCGGTCCTGATATCCGAATGTGGTCAGCACCCGTTGATGATCTCACACAATGGCGCGACGAGGGTCCTATCTTCTCTTGGTATGTAGACGGACAATGGGACACGATGTTCGCACCCGACCTCGTAGAAATCAAAGACAAAGCCACAGGCAAGAAGACTTACTATCTCTATCCACACTCACGTGGATGGCAGCGTGTGCCAATGGTCTGCAAGGGCGATCGTCCGAACGGTCCCTTTACTCCTATCAATCTCACAGAGGATGGTCGCAGATGTCTGCCTGGCTCACTCATCGACTTCGATCCCTCTGTATTCGTAGAGAACATCACCAACAAGAAAGACCCTGATTATACAAAAGGCTATCGCGCTTACGTTTTCTATGGATTCCAGCACTCAACAGCCTGCGAACTTGATCAGAACACGATGTATTCAAAGCGTGAGGGAACAGAACTTATCGACCCATTCATCCCTGCCAGCAGTCGCGACGGTAAGCTACTCGACAAGGAAGGTTCTGAGTATAAGGCCCTCTACAAAGGCCAGAACCCATTAGACTTTAATTTCTTCGAGGCATCATCCATCCGTCAGGTAGGAAATAAATATGTGATGGTGTTCTCTGGATATAGCGGCAAGGAATATGGATTAGACAATACCAACTCAGCTTTGAGATATGCCTTTGGCGACTCTCCACTTGGTCCTTGGCGCTCAGGTGGTGTACTGGTAGACTCTCGTGGCGTAGTGCTCAATGAAGACGGCTCACATCTGATTACCACAAATGCAGGTCACAACACCCACGGATCGCTCCAGGAGATCAATGGCCAGTGGTATGTGTTCTATCATCGTCCTCCACGCGGATTCGGCTTTGCCCGTCAGGCAATGGTAGCCCCAGTAAAGATCACTTGGGACAAGAAGCCTGTATCTAAGGGAGGAGTAGTGAAGATTACGGGCTATGATCCATTTGAAAAAAGTAATGAGTGGACAGCAGCTGCCTCAGACGGTAATACATATACTGGTGCCGAGGTAACCTCTGAGGGATTCCAGATCTTTGGTCTTCCACCTTATCAGTATTATTCAGCCGGTATCGCATGTTTCATGTATGGTCCTAACAGCAACGAGTGGATGCAGGATAACCACGATGTCTGGAAGAACTCTATGGAGCTTGCAGGCATCCAGAATGGTGGCATAGTAGGTTTCAAATACTTCGGCTTTGGAGGTCTCGCAGCAGCCACAAAGGGACTGAAGCCATTTGCTGGTATCCAGAAGGGCGATGGAGCGATGCTGAACCTTAACCTTACCACTGGTGGACATGGGGCATTCAAGATTCATGTTCTTCTCGACGATCCTTGGAAGGGTAAGGAGATCGGAGTGTTTGATATCCCAGCTGATGCTCCTAAGGCAGCTATGATATATCAGACAGCAGTATCTGATGTTGAGGGACTTGCAGGAAAGCACGCTATCTATCTCGTAGCAGAGGGTCCTGAGGTAAAGGCTCCTGAGCGTCCCCGCTGGGGTGGTCCTCGTGGTCCTCAGCGCCCACAGGGTCTGTTCGACCTTCACGGAATAGGATTCTCAAAGGCTGGTGAGAAGTTTGAGGCTCTAGCAGTGCCCCAGGTTACTATCACAGCCGACGGTCATAACCTCATAATTCCAGCAAATCCTATATGGTTCAACAACCTCAACGGATTTACAGAGGCAAACCGCTATCAGGTCTATGGCAAGCTCGATAAAGGCTCAACCCTTAAGGCTACATCCACAGACCCTGCCGTGAAGTTCGACATCAGCCCCATCACCGAAGGTCGTGCCACCATCAGAGCTACCTTCAATGGAATGACAAAAATCTATCTGATAAACTAATGTGAATAGAAATCAATAGTAGTTTTATATTGAAAGAAATTAGAATAATTAGAATAATTTTTTACGGTATATTCAGCATAGCATAATTATTATTCTTATTATTCTAATTTCTTTCAGTTATTCTTTATATTTCTTTCAAGTGTTTTTTATATCAACACATTTTTGATTCTTTCCAAAGCCTCGAGAAGGAGACTACGAGGACAGGCGATGTTAATTCGAATATACCCCTCGCCACTCTGAGGACCATACATCGTGCCAGGATTCACCCAGACTTTTGCCTCAGACATGAGGCGGTCGCAGAGATTCTGGGAAGAGACACCCAAGGCAGAGACATCTACCCAAGGCAGATAAGTGCCTTCGAGTTTGCAGACTCTCAGAAGAGGTAACTCTTTTTCTACAAACTCGCAGAGAGCCTGATAGTTACCCCAGAGATACTGGTTGAGTTCATCTATCCAGTCCTCGCTTTCATTATAGGCAGCGATAAGTGCTACTGGGCCAAAGGGATTAAGATCGCACACCTCATTAATATTTATCGCACGATCCAATCGACGACGCCATTCCGTCTGAGAGCAGATGATATTTGCAGCCTGAAGACCTGCGATATTGAATGACTTAGACGGAGAATTGAGAATCACACTATTCTTACGGCACTGATCGCTGACAGCTGCAAACGGGTGGAACTTATACCCAGGCATAATGAGTTCGCAGTGGATCTCATCGCTGATGACCTTAACACCATATTTCATACAGAGATCGTTCATCTGCATCAGTTCTGTCTTTGTCCACACGCGTCCTGTAGGATTATGAGGGTTGCAAAGCAAGAAAACAGTAGTCTTTTCATCAGCGCACTTCGCCTCGAAATCCTCCCAATCAACCTCAAAGGTATTACCCTTCCTCTTCAACACACTCTCCAGAACCTCACACCCATTGTTACGTACTGAAGAGAAGAAACAGTTATAGTCTGGCGAGAGGATAAGCACTTTTTCACCAGGCATCGTGAGAGCCTTAATAGCAACAGACATAGCAGGGACAACACCAGTGGTATACAGAATCTCCCCACGACGGATATGCCAATCATGTCGACGTTGGAACCAGTTGATTATCGCAAGATAGTAATCCTCCTCTACTACAGTATATCCATACACCCCATGTTCAGCACGTTTACGCACAACCTCCAGTATTGCAGGCGCTGCCTTAAAGTCCATATCAGCTACCCAAAGAGGAATAACTCCATCTGCAGCTTCATCCCATTTTACAGAGTGTGTGCCTCTGCGATTGACTATTTCATCAAAGTTGTATTTCATCAGCGAGTCTTTATTATACAGTTATTCGGTTGACGCACATTATCATCGATTGTTACAGAGCCGATACTATCGGCAATGATATGTCCGCTTGTAGGGTTCTTGATGTTTTCGATATGTCCTTTTACATTTGCTTCAACGGTAGAGTATTCGAAGATGCGATCACAGGCAGCATCGAAAGTACAATTCTCAAGCACGAGGTTATCAACATAACACAAAAGCTGCTCACCAGCGAGATGGCAGTTCACCAGACGCACATTCTTAGAATGCCAGGCGAGATACTCACCATCGAGCACAGAATCATATACAGTTACATTCTCGCACTCCCAGAAAGAGTCTTTAGTAACAATCTTTGCATTATGTACCTCAACATTCTTACAATACTGGAACACATATTTCGAATCACTCTCAAGACCATCCACATAAATATCCTCAGAGAACATGAACGGATAAGTACCCTCATGAAGCTTCACATTCTTGAGTTTCAAGCCCTTAACTTTCCAAAAAGTCTCATCGGCATCATTGATTGTTACATCATCGAGTTCCACATTATTCATCTCACGGAAGAACTTTGGCCCGTCGATGGTGCAATTCTTCATAACAAGGTCGTTGGTATACCAAATGGCAGAGCGAGAACCTGGAGCGAAATAGCAATTCTCGATATGAGCTCCATCAACATGCCACCAAGGGTATTTACCGTAGAACTTACTATCGTAGCACACCATATTCTGACACTGCTTGATGCCCGACTCACCATCTATGATGGTGATATTCTCAAGCCTCAAATCATGTGTAGCAAACAATGGTCGCTCGCCTCCAAACTCCTTATTCTTAATAACTTCCATATCAGTATTTAGTGTTTGTGGCTGCAAAGGTACATAAAAAAATCCGTAATCAGGTTACCCTAATTACGGATTCTATTACCAATTTAAAGCTTTTTAATTACTTTGTAGGCATCATGACAACTGAAGCATGGTTTCCTGCAGCGAGGAAGTCAGCGATAAACTTCTGAACTTTCTGTGGAGTCAGAGCCTTTACAACCTGAGCATAGTTGGTCTGCAGGTCAACACCCTCAGCAGTCCACTCTGTCAGCACATTCATCCAGTGACGATTCTCACGATTTGCATCCTCAGCCTGCTTCAGCATAGTCTCCTTAACAGGATTCAGATCGTCATCAGCAATCTTAGCCTTTGCCTCGTTGATATACTTGATCATCAGATCCTCAGCAATCTTCTGCTTATCAGGATTTGTTGGAGCCTGAGCAGTCATGAAGAATACCGGCTTTGGACCCATAGTGCTGATCTCACCATCGCAACCAACGTTATATGCAGCACTCTCCTCCTCACGGATGGTACGCAGATAGATGCGGGTAAGAACTCTTGTTGCAGCATCGAGCAATACCTTGTTCTCTAGAGTGTAAGCCAGCTTGTCGTTC
>Ga0256407_10004002_pt1 | contig 25256 bp, 21 predicted proteins | sample RumenRJG_04DNA_FD_193489 | JGI IMG/M metagenome (GOLD analysis project Ga0256407, IMG submission 193489) | Bovine rumen microbial communities from Lethbridge, Alberta, Canada - RJG_04 | ecosystem: Host-associated > Mammals > Digestive system > Stomach > Rumen | place: Canada: Alberta... | reverse complement strand
AATTCCACCATCACGGCCCCATATTTCTATGAGAGCGGCAAACGAGACTCGAACTCGCGACCCCGACCTTGGCAAGGTCGTGCTCTACCAACTGAGCTATTGCCGCATTTTGCGATTGCAAAGATATCCTTTTTCTATGGTATGACCAAATGTTTTAGACTTTTTAACACTAATTACTTACAATAATTACGCCATTATGATTTTGAATATGATATTTTTCTAGTTTTCTTCCTTCCTGTCCTTTGATTACGATACCGTTATTGTTTAAATCATAACTTCTGCCGCATCTTGTGCATGTGGTATAGAAATTTGGATTTCCCCAAGTTAACTTGTTGAATATTCCTTTTTCTAAGCAGTTTGGGCATAATGCATCATACGCATAGAGTTTGGAATTGTAGCTACTCCATCCAATGATCAGACCGTTTTGTATTCCTAATTTATATGGAGTATTGATTTCTTGAGCTGTTGTAACCTTCTCTGTATTTTCCTTTCCGTTATTAAGTTGGGTGTGGATGTTGTATCCTACCACTTTATCGGAACTGAGAATTGAAGAGTAGGAGACCATGACGAAGACATTATTGCTAAGTGGATTTATCGCTTGTCGTATGTGACTGGTAATGTGTATGTTTGTGTCAAAGATGAAATGACAGGAATCATGACTATAATCGTCCTCTATGGAACAGGCAGAAATAAACAAGAAACCTATGCCCAACAATAAGTAACTTAATGTTTGGTATAGATTTCTTGTATGTATTTTCTTTATTTGCATGAGTTTAGCAGAGATTCGATGGCGTTAGCCACATAATCAAAGTGGAACTGGCTCAACGTATTACTCATGAGTGCAGAGATTTTGTCATTGCACAAGTTTCCGATACTTCCCTCATGAGTGTGATGGATATCTTTATTTGGCTTGAAAGTTCCAGCCTCGATTTCCAGTCCTACAGTTTTATAAGCGTCTCGGAAAGGCATGCCATGACTGGCTAAGTCGTTCACCTCCTCAACGCTGAATATTGGATCGTATTTCTTGTCGTCAAGGATACTTTCGTTCACTTCCATCTTATTAATGATGTAGGCGGTCATCTGCAGACAATCCTCTAGTTCTTTGAAAGCAGGCAAGAATACCTCTTTGATAATCTGTAGGTCACGGAAATATCCCACAGGAAGATTGTTCATGATGAGCATAACCTGTTGTGGAAGACTCTGTATTTTATTGCATTTCGCACGGATCAATTCAAAGACATCAGGATTCTTTTTATGTGGCATGATACTACTTCCGGTAGTACACTCCTTAGGCAACTTGATGAAATTGAAGTTCTGACAGTTGAATAGGCATGCGTCGAAGGCCATCTTGGCGAGAGTTCCTGCTACAGAAGCAAGGCTGAAGGCTACGTTTCTCTCCATTTTTCCGCGGCCCATCTGTGCATATACAACATTATAGTCGAGACTGTCGAAGCCTAGCAAGTCGGTGGTCATCTGTCTGTTTAGTGGGAAACTACTTCCGTATCCGGCCGCACTTCCTAATGGATTCCTGTTTGTTATCTTCCATGCTGCCAACAGATAATACATATCATCGACGAGACTTTCTGCATAAGCGCCAAACCATAAGCCAAAGCTTGAAGGCATGGCTATTTGCAGATGTGTATATCCGGGCATCAGCACATCCCGATATTGGTTGCTCTTCTGGATAAGTTCATTAAAGAGAATTCTAATATGGTCTATTACCTCAATAAGCTCGTGACGGGTGAAAAGTTTAAGATCCAGTAATACCTGATCATTTCTACTTCGTCCGGAATGTATTTTTTTACCGATGTCACCTAGTTTACGAGTAAGCATCACTTCTACTTGAGAATGAACATCTTCTACATCAGGTTCGATGACGAACTCACCTTTCTCACATTGTTCATAAATATGATACAACTCTTTAAGGAGTTTCTGTAATTCCTCTTTTGTCAAGAGTCCAATGCTTTCCAGCATGGTGATATGAGCCATAGAGCCAATCACGTCATATTTAGCAAGATAGAGATCAAGTTCACGATCGTGTCCGACGGTAAATCTTTCAATTTCCTTGTTTACCTCGAAGTTCTTTTCCCAAAGTTTGTTTGCCATATTTCCAGTCTTTAATCATTTATACTTATCCTCTGACTATCCAGAAGACATTAATAGACTTTTTCCTCGTACGGTATAATGCTTAGGGCGTCAGCAATTTTCTCGATACCTTCTTTCAATGGCTTTTGTACTATACCTTTGATGAAAGGATTGAGATCGGCTTTTATGGTGAGTTTCATCTTGCAAGAAGACTCTCCAGTAGAGACAAGTTGAATCCAGAAGTTGAAAGGTACAGGACTATTTTCTGTTTCAAACTTTATAGTCTTGTAAGGTTCTCTGTCGATGATGCGCATCTTGATGCTTCCAACCATTGGGGCCTCGATGGAGATGCTGTCGGCGTCAAAAGAGAAATCCTTGACCTTATCAGTGGGGATTCTGTCCTTGATACGCTCAAGATTATTTAGATCACTCAATGTCGCGTAAACAGATTCCTGACTATGAGGAATCTGTTTGATACTGCTTTCGAATGTGCTAGACATACGTTTCTTGATTATATTTTCTAATTATTTTTTCCAGTTTGCAGGGTCTTTACGCCATTCATGTAGGATCTCTACATCTTCCTGATCGATATATCCGGTCTCCAAAGCCTCGTCGACAACATGTTCGTAATCAGTCAAGGTAATGAGTTCTACATTTGCATCTTTAAAAGCTTTTTTAGCAACAGGGAAACCGTATGTGTATGAAGCTACCATACCAACGACATCACATCCGTTCTTACGGATCGCTTCGACAGCTTTCAGAGAAGATCCACCTGTAGAAATCAAGTCTTCTATTACAACCACCTTGCTACCTGGTCTCAGGTCACCTTCGATAAGGTTCTCCAGTCCATGGTCTTTTGGTTTGCTTCGTACATAGACGAAAGGCAAGTGAAGTTCGTCGGCTACGAGTGCACCTTGAGGGATAGCTCCTGTTGCGACACCGGCGATGGCATCAACTTCAGGGAATTTCTCCAGAATGACGTGTACGATTTCCAACTTCACATAGTCGCGCAAATCAGGATATGAGAGAGTTTTTCTGTTGTCACAATAAAATGGTGATTTCCAGCCTGATGCCCATGTGAATGGGTTGTTTGGTTGTAATTTAATGGCCTTAATTTTTAATAACTTAGATGCGAAATCTTTCTTCAGCTTGTCCATATTCTTTTGGATTATAAATTATGTTCATGCAAAGGTATTAATTTTTGGTGAAACCAAGAGATAAAACACTTATTTTAACATTGGCAGGGAGCGTATGAACACAAGATACAATTGTAGCTCCCGTCGTTATGATGTCATCGATGATAAGTAGGTGGGTACTTTCGTCTTTGTTGCTTGGAAAATGAAAGTTTTGAGGCAATTTGGCATGTGGGTTGAGATAAAACAAGTTTTCCACGTTTTCTGCTCTTTGCCATCTATTAAGATGCGTTTGACTCTTGTTGAATTCAGACCGACATATGAGGTCGGACAAGATCGGAATCCCAGTTGCTCTTGATACCCCCTTGGCGATCTCCATACTCTGATTATATCCACGTTGCTTATACCTTTTCTTGGCCAGAGGAACCGGCACGATGGCATCGATATCCGCAAAGAAATCTTTCCCCTTACATTGATTTGCCAACATTTCCCCCATAACCACCCCAATATATGGTTCGTTATGATATTTCAGGTTGTAGATGATGTTAGCAACCTCACTTCCCGCATGGTAATAGAATAAGGAAGTAGCTTTCTCTATAGGAATCCTTCCGAAGAACTCCTTAGCGAGTTCGTTTTCGTACGGGTTTCCTTCGAAATTCGTTCGGGGCAGATGCAAGTTGCAAGTACTACAGATAACATCCTCGTTTGATGACAGGCGGCATCCGCAGACGGCGCAAGCCCTAGGAGCGATGAGCGATAAGATTTTCTCTAATATCATAAATCTTCATCTCCTTCTTCTATCTCTATCGAATGAATACAGTTTCGTATATGTTCCATCAAGAACCCCCTTCCCAGAGCCCAACGTATGGTTTTAATAGAACGTTCGTAGTCATTCTTTCCTTTTGTCGTCTTCAACTTCTGTTCTATCATGGGCTTAAGGATCTCTATCCAATCCTCGTCAGGGATTTCTTCAAAGATAGGAGTAGAGATGTCCCTTCCTATTTTCTTCAGAAAGAGAGCCTGTTCTATTTTTCTTTGTCCCCATTTGTTGTATAACATCTTGTCATGAACAAAGAATCTGCAGAAGCGCTCATCATCGATATATTTCTCCTTTCTGAGATAATCGAGGATGCGTTCTTGTTCATCTTTCGCTACTTCCCATTTATCCATTCGTTCTCTCATCTCCTGAGAACAATGTTCTGATTGTGAACATAGTGTCGTCAACGTGAGGAGAACTTGTTGTTCTGTTTTTGGTTTCATTGTTCATTCTGTTAAGCATGTATCGCTCTTAGCATTCTTTGCTTTCCATATAGGTCATTTGCTATCTTTATATCCCTATATCCAAGAGACACCATCAACTCTACCATCTCCTGTGCATAGATAGGGTTGATTTCGTAATATATCCGATCTCCATCTTTGAGATTTTTCACTCCGTATTCCGCAATAGAGCGATAGAAGATCAGAGGGTCTTCATCAGAAACGAATAGGGCCAGCGAAGGTTCGTAGTCGAGTACGTTCTTGCACATCTCTTCCTTCTCTTTTTCTGCAATATATGGTGGATTGCTTACGATGATATGCATGAACTTGTCGTCAACAGACTTCGGCTCAAGACGGAGAGCATCCTGTATCTCAAAGTCCACGTCGGCTCTAAGGAGTTCTGCATTCTTTTTGGCGATTTCTAGAGCCTTGGTACTGATATCATACGCTCTTACCTTACTATTAAGCAGTTCGAGCGACAAGGTGATGGCGATGCAACCACTTCCTGTTCCGACATCTGTGATGACAATGGGTTCTGTGTCTTTATGAATAGCTTTGATATCATCAACGATCAACCGGCACAGTTCTGCAGTTTCAGGTCTTGGTATCAATACTCCAGGTTCTACATGGAAGGTTCTACCAGCAAATTCAGCTTCACCTAATATATATTGCAAAGGCTCACCATTTTCCAGTCTTCGCATGATTTCTTCTAATTCTTTTTCTTTGTCTGCGGATAATTCATTAACTTTGCCACAAACAATATCGGTGTATGACATTTCGAAGCGTATTTCAAGAATTGTTCTCACGATAGCTTGGGCTTCTCTTGTATCATACAAGGTCTCTAGTCGAGTATATAAATCGCGATATGTCATCATGATGCAAAGGTAATAAAATTAAGGAAATGACGCAACAGAAAATAGATGAAATATATATGCGCCGCTGTTTGCAACTAGCGGTGAATGGTCGTCAGAATGCTAAGCCTAATCCCATGGTGGGTGCTGTCATAGTGAGTGATGACGGACGGATTATAGGTGAGGGTTATCATGCTCGTTTTGGTGAAGGACATGCCGAGGTGAATGCCTTTGCTAGTGTCAGACCGGAAGATGAGACTTTGTTGCATGAGGCTACGATATATGTAAGTCTTGAACCTTGTTCACATTATGGTAAGACTCCTCCTTGTGCTGACTTGATTATAAAGAAAGGTGTGCGCCGCTGTGTTTGTGGTTGCATAGATCCGTTCGCAAAGGTACAGGGTAGAGGTATCCAGAAAATTCGGGATGCCGGTATCGAGGTGACGGTAGGAGTCCTTGAGGACGAATGTTTGGAACTTAATCGTCGTTTTATTACTGTCAACACGCTTCATCGCCCTTATGTCTTATTGAAATGGGCTCAGACTTCTAATGGATTCCTGGATGAGATGAAGACAGATTCTGAAGGACGTCAGGTATTCTCACCTTTAAAGATATCTTCTCCTTTTACTCAAATACTTGTTCATAAACTTCGTGCTGAGAATGATGCCATTGTTGTTGGAAGAACTACGGATGAGCGTGAGCATCCTCAACTTACGGTTCGTGAATGGGTGGGGAAAAGTCCTCTTCGCTTCGTGCTCTCTTCCGACTTCTCTATTCAAGACCTTTTCGGGATATTGATGGAGAAATCATGTCAATCTCTGATCGTTGAGGGTGGAGCAAAGACACTGGAATCCTTTATTCAAAGTGGATGTTATGACGAAATTAGAGTAGAGACGAATACGGGTTTATATGTTAACGAAGGTACTCCCGCTCCCCAGTTACCATCAGGTTTAGTGATAGCCAAACATGAAGTTTATGGTGACCAAGTGATTATTACATACGAAAAAAGAAAATGACAACAAATAGATTTACCTCCCGACTAAGTATGTCGGATGATTATAAGCGTCAAATGCTTATTCAGAAGATTGAACAAGCAGTAGAGAATATGACGTTGGGTGAACTTGAGGCTGTAAGTTACGACCTCTTCACAAAGGGATATATAGAAGACCTATAATTCTTATTTTCGGCCAAAGTCAGCAGGACATTCTCCCCATTTCTTTGTCTCCCATTTTAGTATAGGGGTATGAATAGGATGTGTTTTTAGCCAATGTTCTGCTCTGGCGATAATTCGGTAGAGCTCTTCCGTTTGGTCATTTCTTTCTAATTTCGTCTTGCATTGCTTTTTGGCAACCCACAGTTGTGCGTTTACGCTGTCGCTATAGATCACCTTATCGGTGATACCTTTTTTCTCCATGAGAGCTAAGGCATGAACGATGGCGAGGAATTCTCCGATATTATTCGTACCGTGGATAGGACCGAAATGAAAAACCTGTGTACCCGTAGACAAGTCGATAGCCTGATACTCCATAGGTCCCGGATTACCGCTACATGCAGCATCAACGGCCCACGCATTTGCCTTTACCTCATTAGGTAATGGTAATACCGTATCGTTTCGCCAGTCAGGCGGATTTATCAAATCATTTTTCTTCATATCGTTCTTAGAAGGGACTTTGATATCCGAGGGGAAATGCCCACGCGTCCCCTCGGATTGAGTCTATATTGTTTACATTCTTTCAGGAACCTCGATACCCAACAGAGACATACCGTTCTTGATAATCTTTGCTACATTTTTAGCAAGTACCAGTCGGGTAATCTTTTCATCGTCAGTATCAGCCTTCAAAATACTGTAATCATGATAGAATTGGTTGAAGTCCTTAGTCAACTCATAGCAATAGTTTGCGATACCACTTGGACTATAGTCGATACCAGCCTGTTCTACAGCAGCACCAAACTCGTTCATCTTCTGTATAAGTTGAATCTCCTTCTCGTTCAGAGGAGCATTGTCACCAAGAACATTTGGTAACTTGATATCCTCAGCATCAGCCTTGCGCAGTACGCTACGGATACGAGCGTATGTATACTGGATGAAAGGACCCGTATTTCCGTTGAAGTCAATACTTTCTTCTGGATTGAAGAGCATGTTCTTACGAGCATCAACCTTTAAGATAAAGTATTTGAGTGCACCCATACCGACAATACGAGCAATCTCCTTCTTCTCTTTTTCGGTGATACCTTCCAGTTTGTTCACCTTATCCTCACTGGTCTTGTAAGCATCGCTGATCATCTGCGCAATCAAGTCATCAGCGTCTACGACAGTACCCTCACGACTCTTCATCTTACCGTTAGGCAACTCTACCATACCATAAGAGAAATGGACGAGATCCTTACCCCACTTGAAACCTAAGCGGTCGAGGAGAATAGACAATACCTGGAAATGATAATTCTGCTCGTTACCTACGACATAAATCATCTTATCGATAGGGAAGTCGCTGAATCGCATCTCGGCAGTACCGATATCCTGTGTCATATATACAGAGGTACCGTCCTTACGGAGCAACAACTTCTGGTCGAGACCTTCCTGAGTAAGGTCAGCCCATACAGAGCCATCCTCCTTACGGAAGAAAAGGTTCTTAGCAAGACCTTCTTCAACTTTCTTCTTACCAACGAGGTAAGTATTTGATTCATAGTATATCTTGTCGAAGCCTACGCCCATAGCCTTGTAAGTCTCATCAAAGCCAGCGTATACCCAAGAGTTCATCTTGCTCCAGAGCGCACGAACCTCAGGGTCGTTATGCTCCCATTTTACGAGCATCTCGTGAGCTTCCTTGATGAGCGGAGCTTCCTGTTCAGCCTTTTCCTTTGCAGCATCTTCTGTCATGCCCTCAGCCACATACTGTTTGGTCAGTTCTGCACACTCCTCTTTGAAATGTTTGTCGAAAGCTACATAGAAGTCACCGATTAGGTGGTCACCTTTCTTGCCAGCCTTTTCAGGAGTAATACCATTACCCCATTTCAGCCAAGCAAGCATAGACTTACAGATGTGGATACCACGATCGTTTACGATATTTGTTTTCACCACCTTGTTACCGTTAGCCTCCATGATCTGAGCTAGAGACCAACCGAGCAGGTTGTTACGCACATGTCCGAGGTGTAAAGGTTTGTTGGTGTTAGGTGAAGAATATTCGATCATCACGAGAGGAGACTCATCGGTTACTTTCTTCTCTCCAAATTTCTCATCAGCATTGATATCGTTGAGGAGTTCCACCCATGCAGCAGGAGCAATGGTGAGATTCAAGAAACCCTTGACAACATTGAATTTCTCTACAGCCTTACAGTTTTTCTGTAGATATTCGCCGATTTCCTGAGCAGTATCCTCAGGTTTCTTCTTTGAAATCTTAAGGAATGGGAAGACAACGAGAGTTAAGTTACCCTCGAAGTTGCTACGAGTCTTCTGTAGTTGTACCATATTCTCTGGTATCTCCTGACCATATAACTCTTTAATGGCCTGAATAGCCGAAGCACTTATTTGGTTTTCAATCTTCATACCGGTATTTTTATTATTCTAGAATTTGTGTGCAAAGTTAATAAAATAAATCCATACTATGATGTATGCGCATCTTTTTTTTCTAATATCCAGGGTTCTGGTCGAGGTTATGGTTTAAATCTCTGCAGATGCTTGGAATAGGGAAGACCATCAGATGTTTGTCCTCGTCGAATTTACCGAATCTTATCAGGTCATTTCTTCTCCATCCTTCCCACATCAGTTCCAGGAGCCTTTCTTTGAGGATATTGTCTAAGTTAGCAAAAAGAGAAGTTGCACCGACACGTTTTTCCACGGCTGCAAGTTCCTCCTTTCCATCCATTCCATTTCTCGTCTTTGCTTCAGCTTCCATGAGTAGGACATCGGCATATCTGAACAACACGATATCATTATCTTGCAGATGTCCGTTATCGTATGCCATCGGGTCCGTCTCATACTTGCTCATTCTCGCTCCACCGGTCTTCTCGTATAAACTTCCGGTCATATTATCAGCTACTTCCAAAGGATAGTACACCAGTGGTTTTCCATTGCTTAGTTTGACGATATTACCATTCACCTTGACCGTGTCGGCAAAGAAATTGAGTTGGAATCTCGGGTCTACGGAATCCGTTCCATATCCATACGCCTTTACGGTAGATACCGTAGCACAAGTTCCGTTTTCCGCATCCAATCCGAGAGCACTTCCGTGTGCATAGTGTCTACTTCTGAAGAGATACGAGAACGTGTTGGAATACAGCATTTTATCCATAGGGATGACGAAGATGTTCTCTTTAGACTCCTCGTTGTGTATACAGAAATTCTTGGCATATTCGTCCAGTACATATCCTGTCTTCTTGATCTTCTCACAATAAGCGATTGTAGCCTCCCAAGCATTTTTCTTTTCCCCGTCAATGGTAAAATAGATTTTTTCTCCGTTTGGAATCTTTTCGTCTGTCCAGTCATCATCAGAGTATACCTCAGCATTCAGACAAAGTTTAGCCAGAAGAAATTCAGCGACAGGACGTGTAATCCTTCCGTAATATTTCCCCTTGTAGTTGCTATGCTCATTGGCCAAGTAAGGCAATACACTTTGCAGTTCATCTACAATAAACTGATATACGACATTTCTGTTACTTTGTTTAATCTGGTTTTGAGTCGTATGATAATCCGTTACCAACGGAATGTTACCGAACATATCCATGGTATAGAAGTAAAACAAAGCCCTGATGGCTCTTACCTCAGAAGTATATTCCGTATATTCGGCATCAGAAAGTACATTCTTGTTCTTCTCGATATTGTATAGCGATTTATTGCAGAGCGTGATCACCTTATACAGATAATTCCACGTATTTTCAAGAGGTAATTCCGTAGGCGTCCAGGTATGGGTGTGTAGTCGCAGCCAGAAACCACCATCGTACCAGTCACCACCTCTTATCGGAATCAGTTGCTCGTCTGTAGTTATAGAATTCCAATCGTATACACCACGAGGTGTTCCCTGCAAGCCCTCACTCTCCGTTGCCCCACCGATATAGTTGTATAGTGTGGCCACCAAGTTTTGTTCGATATCCTTAGCCGAAGTATAAGCTTTGTCTTCGGGCATCTTTCCTATCGGATTTTCGCTAAGACATGCTGACAGGAGTAAGCATAAGAGCGAGATACAGATATATTTATTCTTCATCATTAAAATTGAATTGAGAGACCAAAACTAAACGAACGATAAGATGGGTAATTTCTCTTGTCATCAATACCCAAGGTGTTGTCCACAACATAACTGTTTATCATCGGAGTCAGTCCACTATATGACGTGATGGTAGCAATATTGTTTACAGACAGTGAAAGCCTTAGGTTACTGATATGTTTTGACAAGTTCTTGACAGGAACATTCCACCCCAAGGTTAAATAGTCAAAGTTCAGATAGTCACCTCTTTCCAACCAATAGTCTGTAGCCACTTGATCTTTTATATTTGTCTCAGGTGCCTTCTTCATCACATTATATTCCGGAAAACTACTCATATTCATGTAGGTAAGTGATGTACCATTGTATATCTTATGTCCGAAGGCCCCGTTTATCTGGAGAGAAAAGTCGAAGTCCTTATATCTGAAACTGACATTAGACCCGAGTGTCATCTTCGGTGTCGCCTGTCCTGCGATATATCGGTCTTTACCATCAGCAATATCGATGACACCATCATCATCCAAGTCTGCAATCTCATAACTATAACTTCCGTCAGCATTTTGGGTAAGTCCCGTACAATGAGGCAGATAGAATACACCCAGAGGTTGACCGATAACTTGATATACAATATTATTGTCACCGCCATGGAATCCAGCACCGTCAAGACTACCGATACTTGTGTGCTCCGGTGCAGATAGATGCGTGCCCTCATAGTTTCCACTAAGAGAGATCAGTTTATTCTTCTGGAAAGAAACGTTCAGGTTGATGTTGAGTTCCATATCCTTCTTTTGGATAGGCGTCAATCCTATTCCCAACTCAAGACCACTGTTACTCATGCTTCCGAGATTTGCCAGTAGTTTATTGTAAACGAAAGGAGGTACCGGTACATCATACATATAGAGCATATCCTTTGTTCTACTGTAATAATACTCAGCGGTAAGAACGATCCTGTTGTTCAGGAATCCCATATCGGTACCGATGTTGAAGGAAGCCCTCGTTTCCCATTTCAGGTTAGGATTGGTGTTGGATGTCGTCCCAAGTGTCGTCGTTGGTGTTCCGTTCCAACTGATCAAACCATTAGGATTCAACAGAAACAGAGAGTTATACGACTCTATACCACCCGTGTTACCCGAAAGACCATATCCCGAGCGTACTAAGAATGCCGATAACCATTTCATACTTCTCAATGTGCGGAATGTCTTGTATATATCCCAGGATGTAGAGATAGAAGGGAAGAATCCCCATTTGTTACCATTACCGAACATAGACGATCCATCAGCTCTGGCGTTTCCGGTAAGTTCAATGATATCATGAAAAGAATACTTTATCAAGAACATTGCCGAAGCTAAAGCCGGATCTTCGTAGTCGCTTCCCGTTCCTCCATAAGGAAGTGTACTTCCCGCTTTCATGTTATCATAACCAAAGTCATTGCTAGAGAATCCCTTTACCGTCGTAAAGAATCCCCTTTGATTTCTCTTCTGATATTCTCCGAGTAAATTTACCTCGATCTTGTTTCCATCCACAAAGGTATGATGATATTTCAGTTGAGCATTACCCAACCAGTCTTCGTTTTTCACTTCCGACCGATATGCCTGTCCCTGTGCCCATACCCATGTAGGGAGATATTGTGCATTCTCTATAGAATTGTAACTGTACGAACCAAAGAAATTCAAGTCCCAGTCGCGTCCTAAGTCAAAAGAGAAAGCCATATGGGTGTTGAAGTTGAGCATCTTGTCGTGGTCCTGTTCATGGAGCAGAGCCAGAGGATTTCCAATCTGTGAAGCCGTAGAGTTTCTATCCCATCCACCACTTGCATTCTTCCCATTAGGGAATGTAGGGTTCTGCGTAGCAGCCGAATAGAAAAGTTTCTGTTCATCATAGACTCCCTCCTCCTTCATGCTACTTCCGAAGACTCCTAAGTCGATAGTCATGATGTCATCGAAAGCCTTTTGTTGCAAGTCCACCTTAGCGACAAAGTTAGCATTATCATGTTTTCTGATAATCGTATTCTGTTTCATCAGAGCGAGAGAAGCACGATAGTTGGAATTCTCGCCACCACCACTAAAAGCAATATGATGGTTTTGTATCATTCCGGTTCTACAGATAGCCTTTTGGAAATCCGTATGATATCCTCCATCCTCGTAGTCCAGTCCGAGCTTCTGTGCCGTTGTCCGATAGCTATCTCCGGATAACATACCCAGATACTTGTACACACTTTGCACCCCCATATTGCCATCATACGAGATATGAAATTTACTTCCGAGTCCCTTCTTTGTCGTCACTTGTATCACACCGGAAGCACCACGAGAACCATATAAAGCTGTTTCTGAAGCATTCTTCAGAATCGTGAAACTTTGAATGTCAGCCGGATAAATACTGTTTAGCGTTGATATGTCACTATATACGCCATCGATGATGACAAGAGGGTCGTTACCTCCTGTCAGCGAAGTTGTTCCTCGTACACGAACGGAACTAAGCATAGCCATATGACTTGTCCCATTTGACGAAACGTTTACACCGGCTGCCTGTCCGCTGAGTGCTTCCAGCGAGTTTATGATAAGACCCTTATTCATGCGACTTTCATCGATGATGTCAGCAGATCCTTTCTGATAAGGATGTACCGATATAATCGCAGAGTCTGCAAGTACAGTTTGATGGTGTTTCTTTTGAGCATTTGCCGTTATTGGTAACAATCCCAATAGTAGTAAATATTTAATTCTCATATTATAGCTAATCAGATGACGGTTCAAAGATATAAAAAATATTGCTATTTGGTGTTAAGAAAATGATATTTTTGTTACATAATCGACAATTTAGCTATATCTTTGCGTGAAACTTAAAATATCTATAATGAAAAAACTAAGAATGTTTGCTTTTGCCGTCATGGCATTGGCTACCCTTCATGCGTATGCAATTTCAGAAAATGTGAAAATCACAGGTGACCACGGACAACTAGATGCTATCATCCAAACCCCAAGAATCAATCAAGGACAGCGCGTTCCTATGGTTATTATCTGTCATGGTTTTATGGGCAACAAGAATGAGCCTTTACTTACGAATCTTGCCGATAGTCTTGAGAAACGAGGCATAGCCAGTATCCGCTTCGATTTCAATGGTCATGGACAGAGTGAAGGCAGATTTCAAGATATGACGGTACCCAATGAGATGGTTGATGCACAGAAGGTATATGACTATGTTGCGGCATTACCTTATGTTTCAAAGATCGGTATGGCCGGTCACTCACAAGGTGGTGTCGTTACTGCAATGACAGCAGGAAATATGGGTGCCGAGAAAATCAAGGCCATCTGTCTGATGGCTCCGGCAGCTGTCCTTCGCGAAGACGCCCTGCGCGGAAACACCTTTGGTGCCCAGTATGATCCTTACAATCCACCTGCAGAGATAAAACTTTTTGGTGGTCGTTCGTTAGGAGGTAACTTCGTGAAAACAGCCATCACACTTCCTATCTATGAGACTGCCATGAAATATACTGGCAAAGCAATCATCCTTCATGGTAACACCGATCGTATTGTACCTTATACCTATGGTCAACGTTTCCATTATGTCATCAAGGATAGTGAATTCCACTTACTGAACTCATGTGACCATGGATTCGGTGGACATGTTGCTGAGGCTGCACATCTTGCTGCAGACTATCTTCAGAAAGCTCTGAAGTGCTGTGGTCGTAAAGATTGTAAAAAGAAGGACTGATACAATATCCTCAGTAACTTATATGCTTACATCATCGTGGATGTATTCCCATAGTTTTTTATAGAAAGGATGATGACATAACGTTTCCTTATCGCCTAGGATGATCAGTTTCATCCGGGCACGCGTTATGGCAACATTCATCCTTCGCAGATCACGCAGGAATCCGATTTGTCCATCATCGTTGGCCCTTACCATAGAAATCATGATCACATCGCGTTCCTGTCCTTGGAATCCATCCACGGTGTTTACCGTTATCAGTCGGCGATAAGGCTTGAAGAACTCCCTTTTCCTTATAAGTTTTCGCAAATACTGTACCTGAGCACGATAAGGTGAGATTACGCCTACATCAATCTGTTCATCGAGGATACGTTGTTTCCCGATTTTCTGGAAGTAATCCTGTAACACATTCAGCGTCAACTCCGCTTCACCTTTGTTTACTCGTCCGAAGCTTTCGCCAACAAACTGCTCTTTGAGCGGTTCCTCCTCAATGTCGATACCAGTTCTTTCAGCCTCTGTGTTAGGGTCTATCCACATCATCGGTTCATCATAGTCGAGGATACCTCGGTATTTGATCTGTGGGGCACTTTGCACTTCACCATGATAGAACCAGTCGCTGGAGAATCGCATGATCTTCTCATTCATGCGGTATTGCACCTTCAACAAAGTTACCACCTCCGGTTTGTTCTCTACGATGCGTTCCATCAGAGTTTTTCCTAATCCCGCTTTCAGAGCAGCTATACTCTTCACTGTTGGGGGCAACTGACAGTGGTCACCGGCGAAAATCACTCGATAAGCTCTTCGCATCGGTATCCAACAAGCAGCTTCCAGAGCTTGAGCCGCTTCATCGATGAAAAGAGTACCAAACTTCATACCGTCGAGTAGTCTATTAGCTGATCCTACGAGTGTTGAGGCTATAACACGAGCTTCACCAAATAATTCTGCGTTGATTTTTATCTCTATTTCCGTAGCACGTCCTTTCAGACGATCTAACTTTTGGTGAAAATCCTCACGATGCCCTTTCTTATGCCGTCTCAGTTCGCGGATAGCTTTTCTTATTGCCCACAGTTGAGGATAATCAGGATGAGCCTCGAATCTCCGTTCATAAGTAAACGACAGCATCTTATCGTTGACTTTTGTAGGATTTCCGATACGCAACACATTGATACCCCTATCCACGAGCTTTTCGCAGATCCAGTCTACAGCCATATTACTTTGTGCACAAACCAGCACCTGACTTTCGCGCATCAACACCTCGTTAATAGCTTCGACAAGGGTTGTTGTCTTACCGGTGCCGGGAGGGCCATGGACCACCTCAACATCCTTTGCCCATAGAATCTCGTTGACAGCTTTCTCTTGAGAAGGATTTAGCCAAGGAAACTTGGTAGCAGCGAAAGAGAACTTTTCCGCTTTCTGTCGAGAATAGAAAAGGTCACGCAGATGAGCCAACCGGTTACCTTTTGCCTTGATAGTACGGTCGAGAGCATCAAACATCAGTTTGTAACTGGTTTCGTCAAAGAATAGCTGGATACCGACCGGTTGCGAACACCCTTGTATGTCGATAGCTTGTCCACCATCGGGAATTAATACCACCATACGGTCACCATCAACATAGCTTACCGTACCGGTAAAATTAAAGTAACTCAGTTGGTTTTTCTCGTCTACCCGAAAGAAAGCGACAGGTCGACCAAATTCAAAGTTATGTTCCACCTCTTGGTCAGCAGTACGCGTGATTTCTATAGCCATCTGGTTGAGAGAATTATAGAAACTCTTACCCACCTGTAACGGAAACCACGCATCACCACGTTTCACCTTCCGTTGCAATCCCATCGTTTCGGTTTGCTTCCTGAAGGCCTCCTTTTCCGTGTAATATTCCATTTGCAGGAGCATTCGCTGCCTTTGGAGAACTTGTATTGAAGATTCTTGTTGACTCATTTGTGTACAAAGTTACAAAAAAACTGTAAAAGGAAGATAGATTTCGGTAGATTAACACAGAGGGATGGTAAAATGAGAGCAAAAATGTGGAATTTCAATAAATCGGCATTTATGAATTAGTTGACACTAATGGGATAGATATAAAGATGAGGAATATCTGAATCCGCAAAGAGAAGTGTGTTAATCCTGTGTTAATATTTTTAACGCTGAAATTGTAAATGTTAAAATAAAAGGTGCAGACTTTTTTTCTTCATCTAGAAAAAGTATTGTCTTCAAGTTCTGTAGAAAATATAAAAATGGTCTTAAAAGTATGTTTTTTAGTGATATAAATATTGTCTATTTTGAACGCAGTTAACTTCATATGCTTACGCAGTTAACTGTGTAAGTTGATGCGAATAGGTATATAGCCTTACGTAGTTAACTGAATAAGTAGATATTTTCAGTATAATTTGATGATAGAATCAATAGGTGAGAATATAACTAGTTGATAATCAATGGATTGTGTTTTGGATATATTTTAAATGTCCATAATCAATCGGTCTTTGATTTTGAATTTACGAATTATGAGCTCCTTTCATCGATGGAAATTTAAACATTGAAAGAAATTTCGTGTTAAGAAATATAAAATTGAAGTGAGAGTATAAAACTTGCAAAAATAAGATAGAAATATTACGAGATCTGATATTTTTCACTAACTTTGCACATATGGAAACGATACAACTTAGAGATTTCTGTGTAGGTTATCATCTCGACAAAGGTCGGGTACGTCGGGTAGTTTCTGGCATGAACGCATCTATCCGTAGTGGAGAACTTACCTGCCTGATCGGTTCTAATGGTATCGGTAAATCCACTTTACTTCGCACTTTATCCGCTTTCCAACCACCTCTTTCCGGTGATTGCTTCATTCTGGGAAAGCCTATTAAAGACTATACTCATTCTGAACTGGCCCGTACGATAGGTGTGGTCCTCACTAGAAAACCACATATCAACAACATCACGGTGAAGGAACTTGTGGGAATGGGGCGCGCTCCCTATACCGGATTTTGGGGCACACTGTCCAAGGAAGATGATAAGATCGTAGACGAGAGTATCTCTATGGTTGGAATCGACCATCTAAAATACAGGATGGTAACGCATCTGAGTGATGGAGAACGACAGAAGGTGATGATAGCGAAAGCTTTGGCACAGCAGACACCCGTTATCTTCCTTGATGAGCCTACGGCCTTTCTTGATTTCTCCAGTAAGGTGGAGATGATGAAACTCCTCAAGCGTCTGGCCCATGACATGGATAAAACGATATTCCTTTCTACACATGATCTGGAATTGGCCGTGAAACTTGCGGATGTGTTGTGGCAACTTGATGAATCAGGACTTCATGCCGTTGCCAAGGAAGAAGTTCAAAATGAGATTGATGTTCTTTTAGCGTTGTAATATCCTTTCCACCTCTTCGATATTTCTGTCGAAAGGACCGTTATGTTCAAGTTTCAGCGTACACATGGCCGCAGCAAATTTTCCACTTTCCATAGGGTCTTTTCCTTGAAGTCTACAGTATAGATATCCAGCAGCATAAGTATCGCCGCATCCTGTCGCATCTACTATCCTGTATGGCTTGTAGGCTGGAATCTCATAGAAGATGCCATCCCTATAAATCAACGAACCCTTATTTCCCAGAGTGATGCACACCTCTTTTACTCCCCACTCATGCAGTTTCATGGCAGCCAGATGTGTGTCGGTGAATCCCGTGACAGTTTGCATCTCAGTTTCGTTCACCTTAATATAGTAAGTGTTTTCGAGAACCCTTCGTTTATCCTTCCAGTCTTTGGCAAAAACGTTGCCGTCACGTACCTCCCTCAGATATCCCTGTACATCGATACTTACTTTTCCCTTACTTGCCAAATATGCCACCACTTCGGGCGAGAAATCATCGTTGAGAAGACTTCCAAGATGATATACTCGTGCATGAATATCTTCGAGTTGCGGAATACAGAAAGGATCAGCTTTCGCCAATACCCGTTGCTTACGATCGTTGAGATTATCGCCATAAATATTTTCAAAGAATACCGTATGGTGAGAAGGAAAGAGCGTGACGTCAATGCCCATTCGTCTCATCTCCTCCACAGGTTCCTTCTCGTTGGCATTCATCGCCGTTACCATAGAGAAATCAATCCTTGGAGGTAAACAGTTTAGGGCATGAGCAAAATAAAAAGAGGTGCCGCCACTCATGAAGACCGTATGGTCGGGAGTGACGACTTTATCCTTGGTGATATGTCCGATGCAACATATATCCTTCATATCCTTCTTGTCGATAATTCCTCTTTTATGATGGATTAATCTCTCCCCTCATCAACGATAGGGTATAATTCGATAAACTCACCCTGATGATGTTTTCCGTCATTGATGACTTCTTCAATCTTTTTGCCGACGACATCCACAGAATGTGCACCAGGTCCTGTATAGTGGTCATTCAAATCGGTCGTTGTAGCTCCGGGATGAATATCGAAGATTTCAACAGGAATATTCTTCTTGTCAAACTCCATCGCCATGATACCCGTCATCGCGTTCTGTGCGGCTTTACTTGCGACATAAGCCATAGGATGCCAGTATGGACTTACCTCTGAAGGGACAGTTATGTTGACAATACGTCCCTGATTCTTCGCCAACAAAGGAACGAGTGATTTTGTTAAGAAAAACGTTCCGATATAGTTGATCTGGATGGTTTCTGCTACATCCTTGATATCCGAGTCGTAACTTGCTACTGCCATATTTCCGGGAATTCCCGCATTGTTGACAAGGAGACACAACTCTGGATATTTGCTGGCAATCTCTGATGCAGATTTAGCAATAGAATCATTGTCAGACAAGTTAATATACTGCCATCCCAAAACGTTGACACCTTCAGTTCGAAGTTGAGCTGACGCCTTTAGTGCTCTTGCTTCATCACGAGCACCAACAATGATTTTCCAACCTGACTGACCTAAAAACTTGCAGATGCCATAGCCAATACCCTTGTTGGCACCTGTTATTAAAGCAATTTTGTGCATTGTGTTTTATTTTTTTGTAAGTATAATGTTGCTTTGTTTTACAAAGTTATATATAATCTTGATATTTTATTGTCAACATTAACATTCTTAATTAAAATTATGCTATTTTATTACTGTACATAGTTGCAGTACGTCATCCTCAAAAGTTTCCTTACAGAGTGCCTTATTCTTCACCGCCGATCTATAATTATATATTGTCTGCGGAGAATAGAAGAGTAAGTCGGCAATTTCACTGCTTTCCTTGACACCAAGTCGGATGAGTGCAAAGATACGAAGTTCTGGCGTTAGGGAATTAGAAGAAGGTGCAATGGTACGGTTCTCAGGTTTCAACAGAGCAGTAAACTCCTCTATAAAGGTAGGATATAGATCCAAGAATGCCTTATCGAAACGGTTGAGGAATGTCGCAGCATCTTCCTCCGAGAATTTGGATGATGCTATGAGGGTGAGGAGCTCGTTTACCTGATTAGCCTTGATTTTACGTTGTACAAGCGTCTTCTGACTTTTGAGTTTGTTGATATACTTTGCGCACAGATCGATATAGATTCTTGCCAAAAATTCACGTTTCTTGTTCGTGTCCACAAGACGAGCATTTAAGGTATTCAACTGCATGTTGAGTTTGTTCTGATGCTCATTGAGTTCCGACAACTGTTGATTTCTCTCGGAGAGTTCTTTTCTTCGTGCAGTAAGTTTTGCATTCTGTTTGAAGATGAAGACCATGGCCCCCAAGAGAATGAACAATAGGATAGACACAGAGATGATGACAAGTTTCTGCATATTGTTACGTGCCCTTACCGCCTTCTCGTATTTAGAGATGATGCTTGGAAGTCTTTCTGAGATCTCAATGATACGGAGTTTACTATTGTAAAACTTAGCATCCTCCAACGACTGGTTGATATAAGTTTGAGCACGCTCTATATTATGTTCATCAGTTTCGAAGATATAGGAAGCCAACATCTGGAGGGAGAAGTTCTCCATGGTCAGGTTCTGTGCATCATTCAAGGCCGAAAGAATCAGATACTTCTCATATTGCTGCTCGTTATGGTCGTTCCTATAGTTGCCTGCCAGCGCAAAACAAGCCATGGCGTAGTACCGGGAACTCTTCGGGCAAGTTTTCAATGCCGATAGATAATATTTGCGAGCCGTACGAGCATCAAAGTTCACATATACATAATATTCGCCCATGAAATAATCGTACCCCATATTATTCTTGTCGAGATGTACGATAGCCTTACTCAGGAAAGTGTTGGCAAGAGTCCTATAGCGAGGTTTATACTCCTTATCGTTACAGTAGTCGCTCCAGTAACTGTAGATGCGAAACAAACTCAGGTAATAATCAAACTGTAGCTCCTTATCCAGATTTGGCACATCTATAGTCTCTATAAGGTCCTTGGCTTCATGATATAGTCCTCCTATGGCCATCAACTGAGCCTTACGAATCACGAAAAGACTATAGTAGTATTTATCATTCTGCCTCTTGGCCAATTCTATTCCTCGGTTGATATATACCTGAGCAGAATCAAACTGGAAGACATAATATTCCTCATAGATTTGATTGTAGATAGTGAATAGAGCCTTTGAACTTTGCTCTTTCCGTAAACTGGTCTTGAGATAGTCTATGCGTTTTTCTTTCTCCGTGATAGATTGCTGGCGATGCGCCAGCACAGAATCGAGTTGAAGGAGAAGAACTTCCTTTTGCTGAGCGGAGACGCCACAGCTGAACAAGATAAAAAATGATATTAATAAGGTTCTTAACATGACTGTTTTAGGTTTTTTGCAAAGATAAACAGTTTTTTCGAAACTACAAACATCTACTTGATAAACTTTATATATTTTTTATAAATACCTAATTATCAGTAAGATAGATGCTGTTATGAATATTGCCGAATCTACTAATTACCTACTAAGGTATACATTTTTATCAAAATAGTTGTTACTTTGCAAGGTAAAATCGAATAACTAATGTCTTAAAACCTTATTATGAAAGAAATGAAAAGACTTCTAACCCAACGATTATCGCTGTTTGTCTTCACCATGCTTTTATCACTCACGGCCATGGCCCAGAATGTGAAAGTCAGTGGTGTCGTTACAGATGAAACCGGTGAACCGATCATCGGGTGTACGATTATGCAGAAAGGAACCGGTAATGGAGCAACTTCCGATTTGGATGGTAAATTTACGCTCTTGGTACCTCAAAACTCTACACTTACTTTTTCTTATATAGGTTTTACAACCCAAGAAGTAAAAGCTACGGAAAAACCATTGGTCATAACCCTTCATGAGAAAAACCTTAAAATCAATGAGGTTGTCGTCATCGGTTATGGTACAATGCGAAAGAGTGATCTTACGGGTTCTGTAGGTTCGCTCAACGCTAAGGATATGGATGTCCCTGTTACCAATATCGGACAGGCCATACAGGGAAAGATAGCCGGTTTACAGATCGTGGATGCCGGAAAACCCGGTGATAACGTGTCTATCAAGATTCGTGGTTTGGGATCTATCAATAACTGTGACCCTCTTGTGGTCATCGACGGAGTGCCAACAGATCTTAGTCTGAACAGTTTGAATATGGCAGATGTAGAACGTCTCGATGTCCTCAAGGACGCATCGGCTACAGCAATCTATGGTAGTCGTGGTGCCAACGGCGTTGTGATGATCACTACGAAAAAAGGTAAAGAAGGTAAAGGAATGCTCTCCTTCTCAGCCAACTTCTCAGCCCAGAAGACCACCAAGGTTCCCGACATGCTTAATGCCAGTCAGTATGCAGCATTGAGTAATGATATGCTTGGCAATGCACGATATGCCACTAATCCGGATTGGGCAGACCCGTCATTGTTGGGTACAGGTACCAACTGGCTCGACGAACTCTTACATACCGGATATATGCAGAATTATTCTCTCAGCTATTCCGGAGGTAGTGAGAAAGCACATTATTATGTTTCCGGAGGATATCTTAAGCAGACTGGAACTGTGAGAAGTGTGGAATACAATCGTTTCACTTTTCAGGAAAATGCTGATGCGCAGGTACTCCCTTGGTTGAAGATGTCTAATAATATCACCGTCAGCGCAGATAAGAAGCAGCAAGGCAGCTATGATATCGGTAGCGCATTCCGTGCGCTCCCTACCTATGCGGTAAAAGATGAAAATGGTAACTGGACAGGTCCTGAAGGAAATTCTACATGGTTTGGTTCTACACGTAACCCGATAGGTCCTACGGAAACGGATCTACAGAAAACCAATGGATATAATTTCCTTGGTAACATTACCGCAGAATTGAGCTTCTGCAAGTGGCTCAAGTTCAGAAGTACTCTCGGTGTGGATGCTAAGTTCTGGTATGCCGACAACTTCACACCAGCATACAATTGGAAACCAACTCCAGTGGAGGAAAGTTCACGATATAAGAGCGACAATAAGTCGTTTACTTATCTATGGGATAACTATTTCCTCCTTGACTATACGTTTGCTAAGAAGCACCATTTCAATGTCATGGCCGGTGTGTCATCACAATGGAACGACTTCGACTATCTCAATGCACAGAAGAATGTGTTTGCCTTTGCTAATGTACATGAGATGGATAACGGACAGAAGATGCATTCCATCGGTGGAAACGAAACTGAATGGGCTCTATTCTCTTATATGGCTCGTTTGAACTATGATTATCAGAACAAATATCTCCTTACCGCAACGGTAAGGCGCGATGGCTCCAGTCGTTTCGGTAGTGAGCATCGCTGGGGAACATTCCCTTCTGTCTCTTTGGCATGGCGCATCTCCGAAGAAGACTGGTTCCCTAAGAATGATGTACTCAGCGACCTGAAGATACGTGCTGGATATGGAGTAACCGGTAGTCAGGCCAGTGTTAGCAACTATAGTTATCTAGCATCTTATAATACTAGTGTATATCCTTTTGGTTATAGTGGCAATGAGCAGGCAGCCCTTGTCTCAGCTACGCTTTCTAATCCTTCTATCCACTGGGAGGAGGTGGCACAATCCAATATCGGTTTTGATGCCACTCTCTTCCATCAGCGTGCCACACTTTCCTTCGATGCTTATCTCAAGACAACAAGAGATATGCTTGTGAAAGCTTCTATCCCTATCACTTCGGGATTTGAGGATACCAGCACCACTTATACCAATGCCGGAAAGGTACGCAACAGTGGCTTTGAGGTTTCGCTCCATACCGTTAACTTGAAGGGTAAACTGGGATGGACTTCTGATATCTCTTACACCTATAACAGAAATAAGATCATCGACTTGAACAGTAGTGTTCCTTATTATATTAACCAGATCAACAATTCGTATGTGACGATATTGGAGAAAGGTTATCCGATAAATGTATTCTATGGATATGTCACGGATGGTATCTTCCAAAATGAAGTTGAAGTGCAACAGCATGCGATTCAGCCTGGTGCCGAGGCCGGTGATATCAGATTCAAAGACCTTAACAACGATGGCGTCATCAATGATGAAGACCGTACGATCATCGGTAACCCGAATCCTACAAGTCTGTTCTCTCTGAATAACACTCTTACATGGAATGGCTTTGAACTGGGTGTCTTCTTCCAGGGCGTTGCCGGAAACAAGATCTTTAACGCTAATAATATTGACCTTACGGGTATGTCGGCAGCTTATAACCAAACTACCGATGTGTTGAACCGATGGACTGCCGAAGGCACCAGCAATAGTATGCCGCGCGCCGTTTATGGTGACCCTAACCAGAATACACGTGTCTCTGACAGATATGTAGAAGACGGTTCTTATATTCGTCTCAAGACGTTGAGCCTTTCTTACAATTTTCCTAAGAGTTGGCTCAAGGCGCTGGCCATTCAGAATGCACGTCTGACACTCTCTTGCGAGAATGTCTTCACCATTACCAAATATAGTGGTTTTGACCCAGAGGTTGACATCAATGGAATTGATCTCTCTCGTTATCCGATTTCAAGAACATTCAACCTTGGAATAAACTTCAATTTCTAAAAATTAAAGCTATCATGAAACGAAATATAAGAAATATCATTGGCAATGTCTTCCTTGGATTGACCTTTGCTACAGCTTTGTCATCTTGTGTTGACGATTTCTTGGAGAGATCTCCTAAAAATACTGTCGATCCGGAAACGGAAATTGATGACCAGGTGGCAGTCGCTATGACAAATGCATGCTATCGTACTCTTCAGAGTTCGAATATGTATAATCAACGTCTGTGGACGCTCGATATCGTTGCCGGAAACAGTATCGTAGGTGCCGGTGGCGGTACCGACGGACTGGAAACGGTGCAGGCATCTAACTTCACAACACTTAGTGATAACGGTATGGCACTTTATATGTGGCGCTCTCCTTGGGTCGGCATCGGACAGTGCAACACTTTGATAAAGAGTATCGAGTCGACGGGATACGAGAAGGGCAGTCTGAAGGAGCGTTGCTTGGGCGAAGCTCTTTTCCTCCGTTCACATTATTATTATATCCTCGTAAGGCTCTATGGCGGTGTCCCTCTTCGTCTGGAACCCTTCAAACCCGGACAAATCACTGCTATTGCGCGTGCTTCCGTTGATGAGGTATATCGTCAGATCATGTCAGATTGCCAACGTGCGATAGATATCCTTCCAGCCAAGTCACAGTATGATTCCGAAAATGTCGGTCGTGCTTGTAAGGATGCAGCTCTTACCCAGATGGCAGATATCTATCTTACCCTTGCCCCTAAGAATAAAGAATATTATAAGCATGTGGTAAACCTCTGTGACTCTGTTACTGCCCTCGGTTACGACTTGTCAAAGTGTAGCTATGAGCGTAACTTCGATGCTACCGTCAACAATGGACCGGAATCAATCTTCGAGGTACAGTTTTCCGGAAATACAGAATACGATTTCTGGGGTAACAATCCACAGTCTAGTTGGCTGTCAACTTTCATGGGACCTCGTAACTCGGATTTCGTTGCCGGAAGTTATGGATGGAATCAGCCTACAAAGGAATTCATGTCGCAATATGAAGAGGGTGACAAGCGTAAGGATCTTACCGTGTTCTATGAAGGCTGTCCGGAATTCGATGGCAAGAGTTATAAAAGCA
>Ga0256407_10004000_pt1 | contig 25264 bp, 12 predicted proteins | sample RumenRJG_04DNA_FD_193489 | JGI IMG/M metagenome (GOLD analysis project Ga0256407, IMG submission 193489) | Bovine rumen microbial communities from Lethbridge, Alberta, Canada - RJG_04 | ecosystem: Host-associated > Mammals > Digestive system > Stomach > Rumen | place: Canada: Alberta... | reverse complement strand
AATCCAATAAGACTGGAACAATTATTTTGTGATCTTAAGTTATTAAATCCTTTAATAACAACTAATTGTCCTCCTTTCATTACTAATTGATATAATCTTCTTCTTTGATAAACAGAAGTCATGAAAAAAAATGCAATTAAATAAATAAAAATATTACTTAATATTGAAGTAAAAATTGATAATGCTAAACATTTTCCAAAAGTACTTCCTAATATTTTTTCTTTTGCAGTTAAAATCACTGAAATTAACATTAAATTAACATAAATTTGTGTTAATAAAATTGTAAATTTTTTCCATCTTGGAGTAAATAATGATCTATTTAAAATTGGACCTAATAAAATATGTCTTGTTCTCATATTCCATTTTATAAATTCGCTTGTTGGTAATTTTAAATTTGTATATGCTTCAAGGGCTTTTACTTTTTCTTCTTTTTCATTTGCAAAATCTTCTGGAAAATTATTTTGTGAATCAATATCATTATGAAATTTTGATAATGAAACAAAATTTGGTTTTGTTTTATCAGAACTTAAAAAAAAATTATGTTTTTTTGTATTATTTGACATTTTTTCAGAAAATTCATTTTTATCTTTTTTTCCTTTTTTTTTCTTATTTCCATTACTTTCTTCAGAATGAAAATCACTATTTCCATTATCATCATCTTCTGAATTATCAGATTGAAATTTTTTATTTCTACTTTTTTTATTTAATATATTTTTTGAATAATCACTTCCATAACTTGGTTTTTTACTTTTTCTTTTACTATTTATATTAAAAATATTTTCAGTGTCTGCATCTTCTATATTTTTAACACTATCTCTATCACTATCAAAATTTACATTATCAAACATATGTTTAATTTCATTTTTATTATTTTCTTCTGGATTAAAATTTGGAATCATCTTTTCAATATTTTTATCATTTACACCTGGATCAATTTGATTATAAGGATTATGAACTTTAATAATTTCTTTTTTTAAATGCATTAATTCCTCACATTCAATATAATATCCTCTATCATACCAAAAGTAAACAAAACAAGCAAATAAATATAACATTAAAAGAATAAAAACAAAAACAAAACCAGGATTTCCAAAATAATTCCCTTTCCATTTAAATAAAACTGTTTTTTTCAAATAAAAAAATCTTCCATCAATAAGAAATTCCATAACATTAGGAATTAACATTGAAGAAAATGCAGTTAAATGATTAGAATGAAAAATAAGATAATCAGTATCACTAGTAAAATTAATAAAAGTAATCCCTTTAGTAGAATAAATACTTTTTTCATTTGGAGTATAATAAATACCACTTAAATTATAATGACGATAATATTGTTCAATTCTCTGTTCAACAGTATCATTAAGAACTGCTCCTGAATCATTTACAAAAATTGGATCCCTGAAAATTGGATCATCTGGTAATTTATAATTTGAAGGTTCAAAAAGAAATTTTTGTTTATTTATATAATCTAACCATTGATATGAATTAAATGACAAATAAATTTCAATTGGATGTTCTGATTCACAATCTTTTAATTCTACTTCTTTTCCTCTATAATCATATATTTTTAATGATAGAAGTTGAGATGTCATGTTTGGATAAAATGTTGATTCCCAACTTAATGGGTATTGTTTGTATTCTATTATATTTAGATAATAATTGAATGATGCTCTTTTTGATATAAGACAATCCATGAATAAAATGTATGATTTGTAATTTTTTAAATAATTGTTTTGCTCATAGTATTCTGAATCTGAAAATGCTTCTGTTATTTTAAATATTTTGTAATGAATATGAGATGATTCATATTCATAGTTGTCATATCCGTTATTTAATAAAAATTGAGTTAGTTCTTCTAATTTTGTTAAATAAACATCAAATGAACTTTCATAATTTGTTTGTTGAGATAATAAAAGAGTATAATTTCTAAAAGGTAATCCTGATGATATTTTATTATTTAATTTCTGTTTATTTAACTTAATATAATAGTAATTATAATAAAAATCAACAAAATCGAAAATTTTATCAACATATCTGACGCTTTGTAAAATATATGAACTTCCAGTACTTTTTAAATAATCAATATACTCAATAAGATATCTAGAAAAGAAAATATCATCTTGGAAAAAGAATTGAGCAGCATAAAAAATATTATATATAGAATTAAATAAAACATCATCACCAATAGTTAAACCTCTATTACTAATTAAATCAAAAACTCTTGCATACATTTCTTGAAAATAATAAGCTAATTTAGAATAACCAGTTTTTAAAACATTACAATTATTCCCTACATAAGCAGCTTTACAATCACAAGCAATTGTAACATCAATTATATCACATTCACCATGTCCATTACAATACGTATCAACACAATTTGGATCATTCATTATAATTTTACTTCCATCAAGTGAAGTTTCAAAAGTAGAATAATATTGATTTGGTCTTACTTCTCTATAGGGATTTATACTTATACTTTTTAAGAATTCACTTCTTGAAAAATATTTTGAATCTTCAATATTTGCATTTAAATCATAATTATTTAATACATCTGTTAAAACGTAATTATCTTCATCATCAATATGATTTACTATTGTTATTTTTGTTGAAACTATTGATTCTGCATTATATTGATCACGGCATTTACAATAAATTTCTAATTTTGTTGTTGCAGGTTGATAATATCTTACTGAAAAATTACTATATATTTCATTATTTCTTGACCAATCTTGAGATAAATTTATTATTGAACTTGTTTGATCTTCAATATAATAAAAGAAATATTCTAAAAGTTCAGAATTAGTATTTTCATCAATAAAATCATAGCAAGTTATTACAAAAGTAGTACTTTGAAGTAAACCAATAGTAGGAATAACTTTAATATAACCATTAGTAGGTGCTTGATTCATAGTAAGAACCCAAGATACAGTAACAGTAACAAAACTACCATCATTTTCTTTAATAATATCAAGTTCAAAAACATATTGATGACCAACTTTAAAGAAAGTATGATCTAAAGGAGTATCAAGTAAAGTTAAATCACCAGTAAAAGGTGAAGCATCATCAGGTAAATCATCAGTGTAACCTAATTCATTATTAATTCTATTAGTTTCACTAACATTAAATCTCCAATATGTAGTATAACCTGTAGCAGTTGCTCCAATAACAGTAGCTTGAATATGATCAAATGTATTAACATCAATTGGTGTTACAGTATCAACATTAACTAATGATGCTTCTGCATCGAATACTACACAAATATTTGGTCTTGTATTACTTTTTGTTAAACCTACTGTTTCACAATTTTCAATACATGTATTTTCTTTATAATTAAAATATAATGAACCTGTACATTCTGTGCAATTATTATAAAATCTATTTGAACATCTGTAACATGTTTCATGACATTCACGACATTGTAAAATTTTGTCATTACCAAAATATGTTGCTGGACATTCATCTAAACAAGTACCATCAACTACATATAAATATTTTTTATTTTCTCGACATATTAAACAATTTGAACTTGGGTCTGCATATTGAGCACATGCTTCAGTTGGACTTGATGATTTTGATATACATTTTAATTCATCTTCAAGATAAACTTCATCTACTGGACATAAATCTAATAAATCAGTTTTTCCTTCATTAGCAGGATCAACTATATTATATCCAATATAATCTGCCATATAACCTAATTGAATTTCTGTTTCTGATAATTCCTCTTTTAATATTAATTTACTGCCTATATCCTTATACAAATTTTTATAATACCATAATAAACCTGGGAAATTTTTTTTTATTAAGTCAATTGATAAATCATTAAAATCATAATATTTAGAATCTAAATATTGAAAATTGTATTGTTGCCATAATTTTAGTTCTCTTATGAAAATATAACCGAAGTTTGTATAAGAATCAGAACTTCTATAAATTTTGAAATATTTATATCCATCTAATCTAATATCTTCTGAAATTGATTCATAATTTGGAAAATTTATTTTTTTTGCTCTTAATTCAGCTTGATTATTTAATAAAAAATATTTTCCTTTTAATAAATCTGTACCACATCTTATATGTTGCCATTTATAATATGCAATGGATTGAGTCATTGAATCAGGATATTTATCAGTAACAGTATTTGTACTATCAAATATAGGAACACATTGAACTCTTAAAACATTTTCATTTGAAATTACAATTTTATTATGATAATTCCATTCAATAGTTATTTTTTTAAAATTATTTGTTCTTAAATTATAACTATAAACAAAGAACCAAAATTCAATAGTATATTCATAAGTTTCTGTAAAAGGTGGTTTTGGTATATTAATTTCTTTAATATTTGAAAAATCAATATAAGGTATTTTTTCACAATAAGTTTGAAGTGTAATATTCCTCCTTAACCAATAAACACCTTTTGATGTATCACAACTACAAGTTTGTTCAAAACTCCTATAACAAAATTCAGAACAATCAGAATGACAATCTTCACAAGCACTAATATATTGTCCAGAAGTAGGATAATAATAAACTTCTAAAAATTTATTATCATCTAAATGACAATTTTTATTTAATGTCAATTCATCATCAAAATAAGGACTATAATCAGAAACACAAACTATATTAGTATTTGATACTAAATCATCACTATTAATACAATTATTATTTTGATTACCATTCATTTTAAATTCAATAAATAAATCAGGAGTATCTCTTCCAGTATCTTCATTTTTAGACATTATTTTACCATAAGCACCTTGATAGAATTTAGAATAAATTCTCATATTATTAAATAAAGCAATAATTTCATTTCCAATTTTAATTTGAGAAAAAGTAATTCCAGAATCAGGAATTGAATAACCAGTAGCAAATGGAATATCACTTCTATTAACATTTAATGTGAACATATGTGGATAAATATCAGATATTCCAGTTGAAATATAATTAGCTATTTGAATAGGAATCCATTTTCCAATATAATTGTGGAAGTTTATATCTTCAAATGCAATTTTACTATTTTGACTTAATATCAATGCTTTATCACTTCTTCTAAAAGCAAGATATGTTATTGTACTTAATGATAATATTTGAGGATTTTTGGTATTTACTCCTTTTAATACACCATAAAATTTAATCCAAAATGATAAAGTAAATGATGTTAATTTTGTAATATCAGATGATGATGTTGATGTAACAAATGAATATTCACTTGATGAAGTTGATGGGGTTTTTAAATAAAAATTTTCTTTTGTAGAAATACATTTTTGACCATATAAAATAAAGCCACTTTCACATTCATAACATCTATCATTTGTATTACTATAACATCTCTTACATGAAATGTCACAATCATCACTTAATATTGTAGTTCCACTCATTGATTTAACATATTTATTAGGGTGTTCATTACCCCAATCAAATTTAGTTGAATAATTATATATAATTAATTTATCTTTATGTCCCATTTCATATGAATTTGGAGCAATAACTCCTGAAATATCTTCATTATAAATTCCAATTGTGTCTGTTAAAACATTATTATCAATGTAATCTAAAGTTAATGGATAATTTAATAGTAAACTATCAGGAATATTTGTATATATTTTTGAATTATATGCTTGAATTGTTTCTATATTTGCTAATGTTAAATCCCATATACGGAAATTATTATAATATACACTACCAAATTTAATATTTGAATTTCCACATAATGGTGTTTTATATCCTTCTATATTGCTACCAGAGCATGAACAGAATCTTATGGATAAGCTATTTAATGGGGTTGTTCCAAAGTGAATTATATTATCATTTCCATCTTCATCTTTTAAATCAAAATTGAAATTTTGGAATATTGTAATTTCATTTTTTTTTGTATCAGCATAAATAATAAATTTATTCCATTCATATAAATGAACTTGTTTTAATTCATGAGGACTTGAATTCAAAACAACATAATAAAATTTATTTCCTTGTCTATAAATTTCATGAGGATAAGCATATAAAATATAAAATTTCTGCGAACTATCACTCCAATCACAAATAACATTATCAATCATAAACCACAATTCAATAATATAACCATCTTTAATTCTGAGTAAAAGTTCATTAGAAAAAGTATGTTGAAAATTATAAGGATAATTACAATTACTATAAAACAAAGCACCTTTATTTTCATTAGACAATCCACTTCTAACATAACAATGATAATCAACTCTAGGATAACTAGTAACACATTCAAAATTAGAAGGATAATTTTGAAGATCATTTAAATTATGAGGACATTTCCTTAAAATATTAGAATCTAAGCATTCAGCATTACATATTCCAATATTTAAAGCAGATCCTGGAGTTCTTAATTCAGTTTCGCATGAACTTTTACATGTTGTTGAACCATCTGAATTTATATTTAAAAAGTAATTTTCTTTACATATTAAAGGAGTATTTTCCTCCATACAATATATTGCATTTAATGATACTAAATCACAATGATCTATTCTTTCACATAAATTAGTTTCACTATTATACTTTTCATTATTTTCACCTTTGCATAAAGGTAAAAATACAAAATTTGATGATAATTGTAAATTAGTTATATCTTCTAAAGTTACAGTTACTGAACTTGTTCCTTTTTTATAATATGCTGAATATGTATTGTAATTTATTTTTAATGATGCACCTGTTAATACATAATTTGCAAAATTAATTGCTAATGATAAAGCTGGGAATGTTTCACTAGGCATTAAACTTAAATCCATATATTTATAATTAAAATTACTTGGAATAAAATCACGAAATAAATATAATGATCTAAAAAATATTTTTGAATCTCTTAATTTTGGAATTTGAATTGTTAAAATTGATTTTGGATTTTTGAGATCAGAGAAAAACCAACCTAAAGGTGCATCATTGCTAACATTAATATTATCATAATTATATAAAACCTCAGGTTTTAATGTTTCTTCAACTTCATTAAAATAATATTTCCTATTATAATATGAAAGACTACATTGAATCCATAACCATTTACCAGCAATATTAGTAAATCCTTTACTTACACCATTTAATACTTTGTTTAATTTATTATTATATTTTGTATCTTCGTCCGATGCACTATATTCTTTTTTCAATATATCTGAATAAGGGGGATAATTTTGAGGAAAACAAAATGCATTTAATATATTATTCTCATTTATTAATCCTATTTTCATATGATATTGCCAATCAATATCTATTCCCTTTAAAGTATTTGTTGTATAATTTACATGAGTATCATTTTCTAATAAAAGCCAAAATGCTATTCCATAATTATGATTGTAACTAACTTCAACATTATTAATTACTATTTTCCCATTTGATATTTTTGATAATGCAGTAAATTTTACACATTCATTTGTTTTTGCATCAAAATATTCACCTTTATCTGTACAAAAAGATAAATCTGAATATGATGATTCTGGAATATAATTTGAAGTTATTATAGAATCAACTGGAATATTCAAATTATAAGTAGAAGAATCTAATGAATTACATACCCTATCATTTATTGATGTTGATTCACAATTCCAATCATGTAATAAATTATTAAATTTAGTCAATCCTGAAATTTTAATTTTTGACAAAAAAGAAGAAGAAGGAATAGCATCTGACCATAATCTAATATATTGAAAAAATAAAACTCCCCAATTTTTTTCAACTGATAAATCCTTTATTGAAAAAGTAGTAGTCAATTGAACTAAACCATAATCAGCATCAATTCTTTCAAAATCAGTAGATTTACTTAAATCATAAGTATTTAAATAAAAATATGCATTAGGATAATTAATAGCACAATGAAGAAAATTCCATTTACCAACATCAAAAGTGAAATTTAAATTTACATTCATATTTGAAGTACATTTAAAATAATAATTATCATCATCATATTTTTTTACTGAGATTGTACCATGACCATCCCATTTTACTTCAATTCCACCAAATTGTTTATCTACATAATTATTTGCATAAACCCAAAAATGCATTGTAAATTTATGAGTTTCTTTTGCAGTTTTTATATTTGATTTACTTATTTGTGAACCTGCAAAATTAATATATTTTGTTTTAATACAATAGAAAAGAGAATAATTACCTATAAATAATTTTGCTTGATTATTATTATAGTTACATGCACATTTATCAAAACGAGATTTGATATAACAATCGTTATAACAATTTCCATGACAAGATGAAAAAATTGTTGATGAAGGTTGAACAAAAACATCAGGTGAACATTCATAAGCTTTATTAAGTTCTGTATCAAAGCAATTATTAATTTTACCTTCAAAATAATTTTTAAAAAATGGAATACTACCTTTTATTTCATAATAAAATGCTCCTACTAAAAATGTTTGATAAATTTTAAGATTATGATATAATGCATATGTATCATTATCAAATGAAATATCATGGAAATTTAAATTATATGGAGCATCTATTTTTAGAGGACAATAACTATCATTTACTTCAAATCTTGTCATTGAAGGATAATAAGTTTGATTTAATTTATTATAATGGGCAACACTTATAAAAGTCCATTTACCAACATTTTCCCTAAAATAATAATAATTTGCAAGTACAATTGGAGATAAATCATTTCCAGTTACTAAATTTAATCCTGTATATTCTTGATCAGGAGTTGGATTGTATGAAATTTTTAAAGTATCACCGAATCTAATAACTGTACCATCAACAGATGAAAAAAAACCAAATAATTTAACCCAGAAAGTTATTGTTATAACAGGTTGATAAATTGAATAATCAACAACAATTTTAGGAATATCAATTGATGAAGGAAGTTTAAAAAATGATTGTGATGATGAAATAGCTACACAAGTTTGACCAGATAGATAATAGCCAGTATTACATTCATAACAATTTGTATCACTTTCGAAACATCTTTTACATCCAGAAGCACAATTTTTAGTATATGGATTTAGTGTTGTTGGAAAATAAAAAATATCAAAATCACTTCCATAATTATATTGAGGAAAATTCCATTGATTATAAGAAAATTGGACATCATAAAAATTAATTTTTTGATAATAATCATGAATTTTATTATTTGCAATATATTTACCTTTCATAGGTAAATGAATAAGAAGAGAATAAATTTTTGGAGAATTTGAATATAAACCATCATATCTTTCTATTATATAAGGTTGTGCTTTATTACCATCCCATACCCGAATATTTTTATAAAATGCACTTCCCCATAATATATCTTTACCATCACATGTTGATGGTTCATGATCACAAAAATAAATTTTTGTTAATGGAAGTTTTTTTTCCATATGAGCATCATTTTCTACATATTTTAAATTATTATTTTTTAATAAAAAACCTTTTGTTCTCTTTAATTGATGCTCCTTTGGATCGTATAGTATACATAAAATAATATGATTCCATTCATTTATTTCTAAACTTGTCGATGATTTTATAGAATCCACATAATAATAATAATTTCCTAAATTATCACCATAAAGTTGGAAACTATTTAAATAAAATAAATAAAAGTTGTCTTCATATGAACGATAATCCCTATTAATATTATTGTCAAGATATATCCAAAATTCAACAAAATATGAAACTAAATTATAATTTGATAAATCTAAAATTATATTCCCAGGTGTAAAAAAATGTGAATAAAAAAATACATTTTCCTCATCATTTCCTTCACATTTATAAAACATATTATATGAATTACTAGTATCTTTACATTTAAAATTATTTTTTAAAGTTAATATATCATCTTGTTGATTTAAACAATTTACATTTTGAAATATATTTTTACAATCATAATTACATATTCCTTTATTTTCACTAATTCCATGAGTCATAGAATAATCAACTGGACATTGTACACCACATGATGGAACTGAACTTGAAATAACATCCAAAAAATGATTTGCTAAACATGAAAATGGATAATTATCATCACTATTAAGCATATCGAATTGACCTTTTATTACATCTTTTATAAGATTTAAATCAGGAGAATCATATTTTTTATTTGGTTCAGTTAATAAATTTAATCTTTTAAATGTTCTTGGTGCTCTAAAATCTGAATTTTTACCATCTGCAAGAAATAAACTTTTTTCATTTTCTATTACATTGTAATCATATGTGAAATATTTTATTATATAATAACTTGATTTTTTTTCTAGTAAATCTAATGGCATTGCAAATATAATTTCAGAATAAAAACTTGGTTGGACAAATTTTTCTAATTGGAAATATTTTATATCATAAGGATCAGGTAAATATTCTTTAAAAATAAAAAAACTTTTCATATAAAAATATAAAAAAGAAGAAAAATTGATAAAAGATAAATCAATAACTTCATTTTCTCTAAAAAAATATTTATAATGATTAATATCTCCTACACTAGATTTTTCATGTTTATTTATTATTTTAGTATTTTCACTAAAAACTTGAAGAAAACCTTTAGTCTCATTATCATGATCCTTAGAAAAACCACATTTAACATAAATCCAAATATCTGTATTTAAAAGAATAGCATTATTAGAATTATCAGTTCCTAAAATATCCAATTCAGGTGTAATTGATTTACAAGATATTAAATTGCCTGTATATTTCAAAGAAAATAATTTTGTATTAATTTGAACATCATTTGGTACTCCTTTATAATAAAGCCAAAAAGAGAATGTCATTCTATTAGTTCTAGGAGGAGGAACATCTTCAAAAGTAAAGTCTCCAAATTTTGACAAATCTACATACCCAATATTACATTTTCCATTATCACTTATTGAAGTTGTTGCTATATTACTACAAAATGTCCTACAATTTGTATTTGAATTTTGACTATAACAAGAATAACATGATTCGTCACAAAGTAAACATCCACCTCCTATACAAGCATATCCTTCTACACAAGGATTATTTATATCACAGGTTTGACCTGAAAATGAAAATAATCCTAAAGAATCAACACTATTAATTTCAGTATAAAGTTTTGTCCAATGAAATGACATAATTGGATTACAAATAGTTCTTAATTGTACTCTAATATATTTTATAGATTTAATATTTGTTTTGACAACTCCATTATTACATGAGATATTATATCTTACTATATTATTTGATAAATCATAGTCTATATTATCAGTTTCTAAAAATATTTTGATAGATATTAATATTGGAAAAGAAAGAGGTTCAGGAATTTGACATGCTTGTTCAAATGATGAAGTATCAGAACCAAAATATATATTTATGAAAGATGATGAACATGAAGAACACATTAACCAAAATGAATGAGTAATTATATATTTCTCTTTATAAAAATCTTGTATTGGGAATTTATAAGTTATTGTATTAGAACTACTTTTCACTGAATTTTCATATAATTCTTTATATAAACTTTTAGTATACATTCTACCATCTGTCCAACCATTGAAGTTATCATTAATCTCTGACATTTCATCTTTTTCTAAATTAAATCCTTGATTTTTAATATAGGTATTAATAGAATTATTAGTAAAATATTTTACTGAAACTAAACGATTATATTCTTTTTCTCCATCATTAAAAAACATATCATCATTTAAATACTTCTCTGGAATATAAGTGTAACATTTTATTTTTTTGAGAAAATAATTAAGTAGCACAATTATTATTATATTTATGGAAAGAAATTTCCATTCATTCATTTTTAAAAATTTAATTAATTCTTTACACAATTTTAAATATAAATTTTTCATGAAATAATTATAAATTTTAATAAGTTTAAAGAATAATATTCTTAAAACAAGATAAAATATCACCAAAAAATCAATTTAATATTTTTTTATATAAAAACCAATATTTATATTCTAAATATATTTAAAAAAAATAAAAATAACATTATTTTAAATTAAAACTTAAAGCAGCTTTTTTTATAAAACTTGTATTACTATAACTTTTATTATGATGTACTTTAGTAGCAAAAACTTTTTTAATTTTATCTTGTTCTTTTTTATATCTTTTATCAAAATCAAGATCTAATAATGGAATTATATCTCCATTATTATCTTTTAAAGGACCATTTTTTTCTTCTGTATTCATAATAATTTTATCATAAAAATATAAAGCATCTAAATCTTTAATATTTTTTTTATTTAATTCTTTAATGTGTTGTTGTCTTTCAAGTTGAAATGAATTTCTTTTTTTATTTAATCCTATTATTTCCTTATCTTGAGATGAAGGATTAAATGATGAACCTTTTGTACTATTACTTTTTTCTTCTTGAGATTTATTATTAGTTTTTTTTTTTATTTCATCTATTATTTTATTTTTTTTCTATAATAATTTTTTATTTATAGACAATTCCTTTTCTAATGAAGATATTTTATTTTTAAAATTATCATTTTGTTCTTTTAAATTTTTATTTTCTGAAATATAAAAATTTACAATATCATTATATCCTTTTAATATTATTTTTAATAAATGTTGATTATTTACTGGGAAGACTTTAATAATTTCATCAAAAGTATTTTGTAAAATGTTAAAATTTTTTATTTTATTATTATTCTTATTTTCTGATAATTGAATTGTTAATTTACTTTCTAAATCATTAAAAATATTTGCTAATTCTTTCTTTGTTTTATTATTTATAAAATGATTTTTTTCATTATTTTCAATTATAAATTCTGTATCAGAACCATCATTTATTTTATTTGGGAAATCATTATTTTTATTTAATGATTTATTTTGTTTTTTACTCATAAATTTAGCAAGAAAATCACTTTTCATATTTTCTTTTTTATCTTTTTTTGTATTATCTTCAGTAATAACATAATTCATATTTGAATTTCTTGATACTGATAAATCTGTATTTAAATGTAATGATTTTTGAAGATTATGATTTCCGTTTTTATAAGGAATAAAATTTGTTTTAATAATTGAATTATTTATATTATTTTTAATTGGATAAGAAATATTTTGAGTAATTGAATAACTATGATTATGATTATAAATATTTGCATAATTATTTATTGGTGAAGTTTTTTTCTTTTTTGATATATAATTTTGTACTGATATGTTTTTTTTTGTTATATTTAATTTGGAGTTTGATATATTATTCAAATGCTTTGAAGAAAATTTTTCATAGCTTTTATTTAAATGATTACTTGATTCATTTATTTTCTCTTTTTTATGATTTAAAGATAAAAACTTATATGATGGTGAAACTGATGTCCTTAATTTATTTTTACTTAAATTTGTGTTATATTTTATTTTATTTGATTTTGAATTCATTTAATTTTAAAATTAAAGTATTTTTTTATTAAATAAGTTTTTTTATAAAATTATATATTATTTATATATTTATTCTAAATTCTGTAATTCATCTTTTGCATATTTTAATTCTAATCCATAAATACAAAAATTATTAAATATTTCTTTAAAATCAGAAATATATTTTTTAGGTAAATTTAATTTTATAAAATCATCTAATTTTAATAATATTTCTTCCATTTTATTATTATTGTTATCATTTTTATCTATTTCATTATACATTTCAATAAGTTTATCACAATTAATTAATTTTTTATAATTAAAAATTTCTTTTTTTAATTGATTATATTTATCTTGAAATTTTTTTACTAAATTTAATAATTCTTTTTTTCTTTCATTATTTTTTATTTTATGATTTATAATATACACTTTTTCATCTTCAAAACTTTTATTACTATCACTTTCTTCTTTTAATTCATTGATTTCTTTTTTAGATTTTTTTTTTGTAACAGGATCATCAAAATCTGAAATATTACTTAAAGTATCAACAAATGATTTATCTTTTCCTTGTTCTATTATTTCAAATGAATTATCTAATATTTTTTCTTGTAAAGTTGGAACTTGAATTTCAAATTCATTTTCATCTTTACTAATTTCAATTGTATTTTTTGGTTTTTTAATTATTTTTGATATATATTTTGAATTCATATTCATATTTTTATGTTTTAAATCAATTTTTTCATTGTTTGTTTTTTCATTTATTCTATATGATAAACTTCCTCCTTTTTTATTTGTATTATTATTATTTGTTATTTTTTGTTGGATTTTTGGTTTATTAATATTATTATTATAATTATTATTATTTAAACTTATATTTTTAGATTCGACTTTATCTAAAATTCTTTTTAACACTGGATTTTTATTAATAAATTTATTTAAACTTAATGAACTAAATCTTTTATTTTTTTTAACTTTTGATTCACTTTTATTTATTAATTTCATTTTTGATGGGGTAGAACTTGCAATTCTTTGTTGAAAACTTTTACCTTTAATTGGACTTATTTTTTTTAAAGAATTTTTTATTTCATTTATCTTATCTAAATTTTGAATATGTTTATTATGATAAAATTTATTATCAATTGAGTACTTTGAATTATTTTTTTTTGGATTTGTTGGAATATACATATATTCAATTGATGATGTTCTTTTTCTTTTATCATTTGTATTTATTGAAGTATTTATTATCTTTTGATTTGAAGATGAATATTGTCTTGATGAATTAATACTTTCTAATGAACTTAAATGCTTATTTCTTTTCTTAATTTTAATTTCTATATTTGGTTTTTTTTCAATAAATGAATTTACTTTATTAATAGGTCTAATATAGGTAATTTTTTTTATAGTTTTTATTTTATTCACAATCATATCCTTAGATTGAATTAATGAATTAATATTAATCAAAGAATCATAAAAACCTAACAACTTACATTTTTCAATAAAAAAATCTTTTTTAATAATATCTTTCATAGAAGGTCTATTCATATAATTTTTTTCTAAAAGTAAACTAACTAATTTTTTTAAATCATTAGAAATAATAATATCATCATTAATAGGTTCATAATTCCCACTAATAATTTTTAATAATAAAGCAGCTTGATTAGAAGCATTATAAGGATGTTTAAAAGTTATTAATTCATATAAAACACAACCCAAAGCCCATACATCACTTTTTTCATTATAAGGTTTTTCTTCACAAATTTCTGGACTTAAATAAAAAGGAGTTCCTATAAAAGTATGTGCGTGATTTGTATCTTGTAAAATTTTTGCTATTCCCAAATCACCAATTTTAATATTTAAATCTTTATTTAAAAAAATATTTTTTGATTTTAAATCTCTATGTAATATTTTTTTATTATGAATATATGTTAAACCTAAACTTATTTCTATAAAAAATTTCCATATTTCATTTTCTGTTAATCTAATATTATTTTTTTTTAATTTTGATAAATAAGAACCTAAATCGCCTTTTTCACAATATTCCATTACAATAAAATAATTATTATCTTCTTCAAAACTCTCATAATATTTTACAATATAATTACAATCTAATTGTTTTAATATTATTGCTTCGTTTTTTGCTTCATCAATATTAACATTTTTTTCTTTTTTACATAATGGAATTTGTTTTATTACTAATAATTTATTTTGATCTTTTTTTATTGCTTTATAAACAAAACCATGAGCACCGAATCCAATATTTTCTATTATTTTGTAATCTCTTATATAATTATTTGAATTTCCATGTATTTCCATTATGGAAAAATTATTTTTTTTTTATTTTATTTAATATTTTTTCTCCTTATCATTCAATATTTCCATTTATAATTATTTATTTTTTTTATTTTTATTATGAATAAATCAATTAATTTTAATGCAATTGTTGCAATGAATAATATTGATCAAGGAATTGGATTTAAAGAAAATTTACCTTGGAATATTAAAGAAGATAATGACTATTTTATGAGAGTTGTTGAAACAACTCAAAATAAAAATAAAAAAAATGCAGTTATTGTTGGAAGAATTACTTGGAAAAGTATTCCTAAAGAATCATCAATTTTTAAATCATGTGTTATGATATTAGTTTCTAATACTATTAAAATTGAAGACTTAAAAAATGTTGATAATAATGAAAATAAAATATTTGAAATTGCAAAATCAATGAAAGAAGCTTTGAATATAATTTATAATAAATATTCATATATTGTTGAAAATATTTATTCTATAGGAGGAACTAAAATTTATGAAGAATCATTGAATTTTGATAATTTTAATATTTATTATATTACAAGAATTTTTGGGAATTTTCAATGTGATACTTTTCTTACTCCTAAAAATTTCATAGAAAAACTGGAAAAAATTGATTCAAAAGATTTAATAAAACAAGAAGAATTATATAAAATCAAATATAATACTTTATATACAGACCCCAAAAATAAAAATATAAAATATATTTTTGAAGTATATAAAAAAAAAATAATCAATAATAAAAATAAATATTAAAAATAAGAATAAAAAAAATAAAACATATTTTTTTAAAAAATAATGTCAAATAAATCAAAAAAAAAAAGTACATTAATAGAAATAAGAGATATTTTAAAAGGAGAATTAGATAAATTTATAGCAATAAATAATGAAATAATTGATAATCAAAATGATTTTAAAAATATAAATGAAAATTATGAAAAATATAATAACTCAATTGATGAAGGTAGAGATCATATTACTAAATTAAAAAAAAGAGAATTTTATGAAAATTTATTTGTTTGGATAGGATTTTGTATTTTTATGTTATGTGTAACATATATCTTATTAAGAAGATTTCCAATACATAAAATATTTATATATATATATAAATTAGGAAAAAAAATAGTAAATTTTTTTATACGTTTATTTATATTATCTTCCTCAGATAAAAAAAATTTAAATAAGAATGAATTATAAATTAAATAAATTTAAAGAATTTATTACTTTTTTTTATTTAAAAAAATGTCAAAAATTATTAAAGTTAAATTTATTAATGATTCAACTTATAAAAGGGAAAATTTTCCAAATTCTTATCAAGAATTTATTTCTTGGATAAATGATAATTTTATGGTAGGAAAAGATAATAATTTTATGAATAATTATCAAGTTAATTATAAATTTATTGAAGAAAGTACAAAAAAAATAATATCAAATCAACAAGATCTTGAATATATAAAAAACAATTTTGATTCACCTTCAATTAAAATTTTAATATCACCAATATATAAACTTAATGTAATTAATTCTGGTAAATTATATACTAATGTACCTAATTTAAATCAAGACACTGCAATAGAACAAATACATAAAGAAGATAATAGGGAAAATTTTTATAATAATTCAGAAATAGTTAAAGGGATTGTGAAAAATAATATTAAAGAAATAAATAAAGAAAATAATCAAATATATTATGAAAAATCAGAAACGAATATTCCAATTGATAACTATAATTTTAATAATAATAATAAAAATAATAAAAATAAAGTCAATTATAGTAATAATAATGAACTTGATATGCCAGAACAAATAAAAAATACAATATCAAATATTGTAAAATCAAAATTTGAAAATTTACAACAAGCTTTAATAAATGATATATATAAAACAATATCACAAAATGAACAATATGAAATACTAAATTTAAATAATATAAATAAAAATGATTCCAAAAATATAATAATGAGTAATGTAAATAAAAAAGAAAATGAATCAATTCATATTGGAATCTCTTGTTCAAATTGTAAATGTGAAAATATAATTGGACCAAGATATAAATGTACTGTATGCCCAAATTATAATTTATGTAGTAAATGTGAAGAAATAAGTAATCATGATTTAAATCATATATTTGTTAAAATTAAAAAACCAAATTACAATGAAAATTTAAATATTGATAGTACATTAACTTATAAAACAGAAGGTTTAAATTTTTCATTTTCACCTAGTTGTGTTTTTTTTAAAAGAGATTCTGTAAATATTCAAGATATCATTTTAACAAATACAGGAAGAATAAATTGGAAAAAAGGATTTTATTTTAAATGTTTAGAAGATTTTAGTGAATTAATAGGAAATAAAGTTAATTTTAACATTAAACTTGATTCTGATAAAGAAATACATGTACAATTAACTTTTGATAAAAAGAAAAATGAAGAAAATTTAAATCAAATTAATAAAAAACAATATGTTTCTTATTGGCAAATGTTTACTGATGATGATGAACCTTTTGGAGAATGTGCAAAATTAGTGATTAAAATTGATGATTAATAAATGAAATAATTAATTTTTAATTAAATTATTATATTTTTAAAAAAAATGATAAATTAATATAAATGGAAAATTTAAGTGAAAATGATATTACAATTATTAAAAATTTTATTCAAGAAATGATTAATCCTAATAAAAAAATTGAATATTTTGATATTAACATTATGTAAAATATTTTATAATAATTTATTTTATTTTCACAAAATCAAAGAGATAAAATCAAATCAAAAAATTTTATTTATCAATATATATTTGAAAATTTCAATAATTTTCAAAAAGAAAATTATTTTTTTAAGAATGTAAAATATTTTTTTACTTAAAGTTTCTTTTTTTATTAGAAAAATTACTAAAAATTTACCCTCCTAAAAATGAAGATATAAAATGCAAATTAATTAAATTATATAAAAATCATATAAAAAATGCTAAAGAAGATCATTTTGTAACTCAAACAATGAAATTTAGATTAAATAAAGAAATATCATCATTTATAATTAATACAAAAACTAAATTAGGAAAAAGTAAATCAAATGATTATTTAAATATTAATCCATCTATATCTTCTATAATTGGAGAACCTGAAGAAAACAATATATTAAATTATAATAAAAGTAGTGAAAAAATTTCTTTGAGTCTAACATTGAAATCAAAAATATCCAATAATGTATTAAAAAAAATTAACCCTCTTTCTCCAAAATTACAATTAGATTCTGATGAATATTTTGAGGAAATTGAACAAGAAGAAATTAATATAATTCATAATAACAAAGAAATACAATATATTTCTATTGATTTATTTATATTTAAGGTTGGTAATGGTGATTTTGATAATGATTTTTTAGTTATTTTTATAGAACAATGTTTTACTTTTATTAGTTTTGAAAGATTAATTAAAAAAATATTATATGCTTTAAAATATTTTGAAACAAATCAAACCCATTTGATTAATTATTTGAAAATTATTAATGAATATATAAATTCTAAACAATATTTAAATAATCCTATTTTTACTATAAATAATGATGTTATGAAGGAAATGAATGAAAAGATAGGAAAATTAAATGATAATAATATAATAATAAAAAATAAAATAAATAATAAAAATGACAATGAAAAAGAGAATTTAAATATCAGTAATTTTAATATATTAAAATATAATTCAAAATTTATTGCCCAAGTAATAACTAATATATCATACAAGAATTTTTTATCTTTAAATGAACATTTATATGAATATATATTAAAAATTGATAAATCAGAGCATATAAGAAAAATTACAGATTTTTCAAATAAATTATCATTTTTTATTATTGAAGATATTTTATCATATGATTATAAAAATGATAGAGCTAAATTAATAGAAAAATATATTGATATTGCAAATGAATTATTTAAATTAAAAAATTATAATGATTTAGTATCATTTATTTGTATTTTTTCAAAATTTTCAATTATTAACTTAAAAGAAACATTATCTTTAGTTTCATTAAAATCAAAAAAAATTTATGAAAAATTAGAAAAATTTATTTCTTTTTCAAATAATTATAAAGATATGAGAAATGAATATAATAATTGTATAAATAATAAAGAATTTTTTATACCTTTTCCTGGTTTTTTTTCAAGAGATATAATTCATATAAAAGAAAATGCAAAATATATCGAAAATGGGTTAATAAATATAGGAAAAATAAAAAAAATTCATAAAATAATATCTATATTTCCAACAATATTTTCTTTTCCAAATAATATAAATGAAAAAATTTTAAAACAAAATAATAATTATTCAATTTTAAATTATATTTTTTTAAACTTATCTCCAAAATTAGATGATAAACTTGATATATTAAGTAAACAATTAGAACCTCGTTTTTTATTATTTATTAGATCAAATACCAAAAGAAAAACCCAAACAGAATCATTAATACAACTAAATAATTCAACTAAATAATTCATTAAAACAGATTGAAAACAATAAATAATTATTTAATCATATTAAAATTAAAAAATAAAAAAAATAAAAAATAAAAAAAATAATTAATTAATTAATATAAATTAAAAAAATAAAACAACTATAATGAAAAAAAACCTTATTTTAATAATACTAACATCACTAATCGTAATTTTATATTCCAAAATGTTAAAAACAAAAACAAATTGTGTTGGATTAGGTAAAGATTGTGATTTAACAGCATGGTGTTGTGGTAATAGTGTATGTAAAGATTATAGATGTAGGGCAAAAGGAACAAAAGAAAATCAAGAAAATTGGGCAAATAATAAAAAAAAACCTGGAAAAAAATGTGATTGGTTCCATCATTGTCCTAAAAATTATACTTGTGCTTCTCATAGATGTGTTTTCTCTGAAAAATTTCTTAAATCTTTAAATTCTACTTTAACTAGTTTTTAAAAAAATGAATTATAAAATAATTATAATTTTTTATTATTATTGAATTTTTTAATTTTTTTTAGTTTTTATGACAAGAATAAATTAATTTAAATATTTTTTATTTCTAATTTTTTTATTTATTATAATTGTTTTATTTTTTATTTTCTTCATCAACTTTTTCAAATTCTTTTTCATCATCAATAGTAAATTGATTAACTTTATCAATTTTTAAAATATCTTTTATCATATTTAAATAAACCATTTGTTTCTCATTATCAACAATAGAAAAATGCTCAATTGCTTTTCCACATAAATCAGTAAAAGTATTAACAGTATAATCATTAATTTCTCCATTTTCAATTCTTTCTTTTAATATTTTAATGTTTTTTTCAATTTCATCAATATTCATATTTAAAATATCTTTAGTTGTTAATCTTTTTTCATGTTTTTGTCCTTTTATTAATTTTTGACTGTCTGTTTTTACTTTTAAACTTCTCATTTTTTTAACTAAAGTATCTCTAAAAAATAAAATATTATCAATAAATAAATTTAATTGTAATTCATTATTACTTTCATCATCATAAAATTTCATAGAAACTAATTTTTGAACTTTATTTAATTGAAGTTCAGTAATTGCAAATAAAGAACTCCAAAAAACAATTGTTCCATTTCCAGTATCTTTAACATCAAATAATATTAAACAATCACTTGAAAGAATTAAAATATAATTATTATTTATTTTAAATCTTTTTTTATCTTTTGAATTTTCATCAGGTGTACATTTAAAAATATTAACAATCATATTATCAAAATTTTTCATATCATATGTACTACCTAAATGAAATTCTCCATAAAATTTATATCTTCTTGCATTAATGACTTTTGAAATAAAATCTGGTATTTCATTTGCAATTTCTAAAATTGTTGTTTTTTTATCCCATTTTGGATAAATATTTTTTAATAAATCTCTACCATCCATTAATGAAGGATAACAAAAATTGGATTTTGATAAAACAAAAGGTGGTCTTGATGGATAAGTAAAATCTACTATTATTAAGAATACTATATAATCTTGAAGTTTATCTTTTTCTGCTCCACTATCTATACTCAATATTCTTTTATCTATTATTATTGTTATGTAATATTCATTTTGGTATTCTTTATATCTGTTGAATATTCCTTGTTTTAATTGAGTTAATTTTTCAAGTTCTATTTTTTTATTAATTGTATTATATATTTTTTTATTTTACCTGATTCTATTCTTTTTTTTGAGGTTTCGTTATATTCTAAATCGTTATTAGATTTTTTCTTTTTGAAAAAAAAATCCCAACCAAACATTTATTTAAAATAATATATTTAAAAAAATTTAATGTTAATTAAAAGTTATAAAAAAAAATAAATGTCTTAATTATATATTTTAATAATTGCGTTTCTCAAATTTACAATAAAGAAAAAAAATAAACTCCTCATTTTAATAATTATTTTTAATCCAATTATCCAACTCAACAAAGTCAGGTCTTTTTTTTTCTTTTATATTAATCATAAAAATAACTAAATTAATAAACTTAATACTATATTTCCCATCTAAATACTTAAAAACAATTTCTTTCAATTTAATCATATCATTAAGTTCTCTAATATCATATAAAGCTTGATAATTTAAAGTACAAGCAAATAAAATACAAAAACCAAGTGAAAAAACATCATTTTTATAAGCATTATAATCAACTCCTTCTTTTTTTTTTAAACTTCTCAAAGCTTTAAATAAAATTGGACTCATATATAATTCAGTTCCTCTTATTGTTTGATTATTAGTATCATTTTCATATTCACCATCTTTATTAAAATTTTTATTTGATTTTTTTTTTGCTTCTCCAAAATCTGAAATTTTATAATCTCCATTTGGGAATAATAAAATATTTTGTGGTTTAACATCTCTGTGACTTATTCCTCTTTTTTGAAGTTCTGAAAATGAATAAACTAAAGTTGATAAAATATTAAAAATTTCTTTTTCCTTATAATATAATTTTGATTTTGCTCTTTTTTTAATTTCCTTTTCCCAATCACAAGTTGCTAATTCCATTAAAACATACATTACAAAAGTTAATTTATCTAATTTTTTAGTTTGAATACCTAAAATTTTTATTATTTGTAATTTATCAATTGTTTTATTTAAATTTGATATTAATTCATATTCTTTTTTCTTTTGATTTAATTCTTGCATTGAAGAACCTGAAATTTTTTTTAAAGCATATTTTTGATGAGAAATTGGATGTTCAACTAAATAAATTTTTGCAAAGGAACCTTCACCAATTAAACTTATTATATTATAATCATCTGAATTAAATTGTAAATTTAAATTATTTTCATTATTTTTATTATTTACAAATAAAGGTGATAATAAAATTATATCTTCTTTTGAAGTATTTTTTTTTGGATTTTCTATTGAACCTGATTTTGTTGAAGAGGAATTTAAATTAAAATAATTATTTTCATTATTATTTTCATTATCTTTTTCACATTGATTCAATTTTTCCATCATATTTAATTTAATAGCACAATTATTTTGATTTGATAAAACTTTATTTTTCTTTGAAGGTGATTCAAATCTGAAATTACTTAATATTTCAATACTTAATCTTTTACTATTTGATGGGATTTGATTAATTAAATTTTTATTATTTGATCTGAAAGAATTTTTTTCATTACTTGAATTCATAAATTCAAATAAAGTACTATGTAATTTTTTATTTGAAGATGTGAAAAAATATCCAACTTTGTTATTTTTTTTAAATATATCATGTGATGCCATTTTTCTTAATGAAGAATTCTTTTTTTCTAAATTACCTTCAGTTGTAATTGTATTTTTAAAATCTGATATTTCATTTAAATTAAAATTATTTGATAAATTACAAGGATTTTTTCTTCTATTAATATGAAAACCATTTATTAATGATTTTTTTTTATATGATGATCTACAAATTCTCAATTCTTTTGTTTTAAATTTATTTTTACATAAAGGACAAGTCCAATCAAATTTTTCATAATTATATATTTTATAACATTTATCACAAACTAAAATTTTTTTTCCGTTTTTACTTCCTTCATATAAAATTCCACCACAATCATCATTAAATTTCTTTATATTAGAAATATCACAATTACATTTAAGACTCATAATTCCTTTTGGAATTGCAATTTTTTCTTCAATTAAAGTATTTACTTTATATAATTCATTAATTTCTTCTTTATTAAAACCTGTAAATAATTTAGTTTCACAATCAAAAGTTTCTATTGTATCATAAGTAATATTACATTTATTGCAAAAAATATTTTTTTCAAAATCTTTTTTTAAACTTATATCTAAATACAAATCATTATTACATTTAGGACATTTTATAATGTTTCCATTTAATTTTTCATTATTTGAATGATAATATGATGCAGGATACAAATTTAAATTTATTAAATTAGATTTTTTTTTTATTTTTGAATAATATTCAATATTACATTCAGAGCATAAAATTTGAATTTGAGTTTCTTTAAAAACTTCATCACAAAATAAACAATATATTAAGTCTTTATCATATACTAAACAATTTCCACAAGTATGAAGGGCTTCATTTTGTTTTTGACAATGAAGATAGTAATTTGGTTTATTTAAATATGAAAGTTGTTCTTGATTTTTGTTTTTTAATTTTTGAATATTTGAAAGTATTTCTTTTCTATCTTTTAGATAAATTTGATAAAATATATTTTGAATTTTTTTGATTAACGGTGATGGGAAATTCTTCTTTGTAATATTTAAAACTATAAAAACTGATTTTTGAAGGAGATTATTAAATTCATGTTGTGAAAAATGAATTATTTGATGGAAAATATTGTTATATTGTTGATGGAATATTTGAGATAATATTAATTCTTGTGCAGAAATTTCAGAAGTTTGAAATTTTTTAAAATTCATTTTTTTTATTTTTTTTAATTTAATAAATATTAATTTATATTTTTATAAAAAAAATGGAAAATTATTCTAATCAAAATATAAACAATATTAATAATAATATTAATAATAATAATGATAATATGAATTTAAGAAGAGAAAAATTAAAAGATTTATTTATAAACGAAGCTCAAGGTTTACAAAATGAAATTGTTAATAAAAGATTAATTAATACTAACCAAGATAATTTATCTATTTATGATGGTTATTCTCATTATGTAACTTATAATGAGGATTATTTAAATTCATTTTATAGTTTAGAAAAAAAAAGTTATCAAAATCCATATTTTGTTACACCTCAACAACAAAATAATCCTCAGTTATTTAAAAAATATTTCCTTGATTATACTATAAGTTATTATCCGAATAATCCAAAAACTGAAATGTATAAACAAGTTTATAATGAAACTTATCAAAATAGCAATCAATATTAATAAAAATATAAATAAATATTTATTTCATTTATAAAATAACTTAAATAAAATATTTATATGAAATTGTTTGAGTTAAAACTTGTTATAATTGAAAAAAAGATTAAATTTTTTGATTAAATTATATAAGATAACTTTTGGTTATAAATATAATTATATTAATTTTTCTCAACAATGGAAAAATTAAAAATTTTTTATTTTTAATTTAAAAAAAATTTTTATAAAAAATAAAAAATAATAATTTCAATTATTTAACATTTAACAATTCACTAAATAAAAAAGAAATTAAAAAATCAAATATCAAAAAATTAAATTTGGGGATAGGGGATGGGGATT
>Ga0256407_10003994_pt1 | contig 25285 bp, 27 predicted proteins | sample RumenRJG_04DNA_FD_193489 | JGI IMG/M metagenome (GOLD analysis project Ga0256407, IMG submission 193489) | Bovine rumen microbial communities from Lethbridge, Alberta, Canada - RJG_04 | ecosystem: Host-associated > Mammals > Digestive system > Stomach > Rumen | place: Canada: Alberta... | reverse complement strand
ATGCCGCCTAAGCCGCCAAACCCGTCCGTTCAAGCCACCGCGAGGTGGCGGGAGTGCGGCGAAAGTCCGCGTCCGCGCCGGAAACAAGCCTTTGATGGGCAGACACTATGTAGAGGAAGTTTTTAGACAGGAATTCTTCAATTCCAGCTCTCTAAATCCTGTCAATCCTGAAAATCCTGTCTAAAACGAAAACGAAAGAAAACTGCGAAATGAATATGCGAACGATATTGGGTACGATAGCGGCGGCGCGGACGTCCTTTGGCTGCTCTCTCGCATGCCTGGGCTGGCTGAAACCGCGAAGTCCGAACATCTCGCCGAGGTGCAACGGCGCGGCTATGACACGGGCAAGCTCACCAGGGTAGAGCAGAAATGAACTTGTAAGGGACAGGGGTTTATGTCAAACTTCGCGTTGCTATACGGATGTTCAAGCATATGAGCAATTCAATATCGTACAGTCACCCCAAGTGGGATTTGTGGATGGTCGCCGCGCTTGTGTGCGTGGCGGTCGTGCTGGGCATCTACCCCGCCGACAGGACGGTGTGGTGCGTCGAGATGGTGTGGGCGGTCGGGCTGTGGGCTATTCTTCTCCTGACGCGCAGGAAGTTCCGATTCTCCACGCCCGCCTACCTCTGCTTCTTTGTCTGGACGGTTCTCCAGCTCGTCGGCGCGCACTACACGTTCGAGCATGTTCCGATGGAATGGCTGATGAAGCCGCTTGGGCTCGTACGCAATCCCTACGACCGCATTGCGCACTTTGCGGTCGGATGGTTCGCGTTTCCGCTCGCCGAGCTCTTCTTGCGCAAGAACTGGGTGAAGTCCGCAGGCTTTGCCGCGTTCTTCGCCGTCATGTCGACTGTCGCAATGGCCGGAATCTGGGAGCTTGTCGAGTGGTGGTACGCGGTTGTCGACGGAGGGGAGGCGGGTGCGGCGTTCCTCGGCTCGCAGGGCGATGTATGGGACGCGCAGAAGGACATCCTCTGCGACACCCTCGGCGCGATCTGCTCGACGTTGCTATTCTTGTGCAGGGAAAGGAAATTGTATTGCGCCGTGAGAGACGAAGCGAAAGGAGACGCGAGATGAAGAAAGTTATGATGGTGGTGATGGCGATGATCTCGGCCGTCGTATCGTTTGGGGGAATGAAGACAAACGGTGTTCTGGTGGCGAGCCACAGGGCGGACTGGAAGCTTGCGCCGGAGAATTCGCTTGCCGCGCTTGAAAACGCCATCCGCTACGGGGTCGACATCGTAGAGACAGACGTTCGGCGCACGAAGGACGGACATCTTGTGATTCTGCACGATCCGCATGTCGCGCGGGTGACGAACGGACAGGGATATGTCGCCGACATGACGCTTGAGGAGATAAAGCGGCTCAATCTGCGCGATGCGCTCGGCCAGACCACGACGGAAAAGATCCCTACGCTTGAGGAATACATGCTGTCCGCCAAGGGCAGAGTGCGGCTCTATCTCGACAAGGCCGGACAGGACGGCGGTGCGCTCGTTCCGCAGATTCTCGGACTCGCGAAGAAATGCGGAACGCTGGAAGAGACGGTGTTTGTATTGGATTGGCCATACGAAAAGGCGCGGGCGGTATTTGGCGACGACCTTGAGAAAGTGCTTTACTGTCCGGTAATCGAGGATAAGATCGCGAACCTCGATGCGTATGTCGACGAGTGGCTGGCGAATTTCAAGCCGTTTGCGTTCCAGTTCCGCTTTGCCTCTACCGATACGCGCACGTTCGCGCTCTTGCCGAAGGTCCTTGCGAGCGGTTCGCGCGCGTTCGTGGCGGCGACTTGGCACAACCACACGGCCGGACACGACGACCGCGCGTCGCTCACAGGTTCGCCGGATGACGGCTGGGGCTGGCTCGTCGCAAACGGTTTCACCATACTTGAAACCAACTTCCCGCGCGAGATGAAATCGTGGCTAAAGGATTGCGAAATCAATAAAGGAAACAATCTATGAAAACATTTGCACGAATAATCCTCGTCTCATCCCTGGCGCTCGCGGCGGGGTGCGTGAGCAGAATAGACATTGAACACTGGACGCTTGAGCCGTGTGACGCCGCGACGACCGCCGAGATTGCGCGGCTTGTCGAAGAGGGCGCGAGCCGGGACGGGCGCGTTTGGAACGACAATGTTCGGCATGAGGAGCGGGAACGGCGGCGATACAAGCTGCGTGACGGAACGACGATAGCCAGTGAATCGTCGCCTATTCGTTTCGGCACGAATACGGTCTGCGTGGCGGTTGCCAGCCATAATGGGGAGGACTGCATACAGATTGCCGATTCGGTGTTCAAGGCAACGGCCATATTTGGACGCCACAGCGCTGGCCACGGGTGGATCATGCCGTGTGCGGCGTCGTTTGGGAGCGGAGAGGACGAGCGTCTGGTGGTCGTGAAGGCTCCGCGAACATACCACAACTGGTCGCAGGTCTATGTCTTTGACCAAAGCTTCAAGTGCGTGTGGGAGAGCGATGAGATCGAGGATCGGAGAGGATGGCGGGCCGTCATGTCGCCATCGCATCCCGATTCCGTGTTTCTCTACAACAAACACATCGCTTGCTATCAGCTCGTACGCCACGAGACTCCCAGCGTTGTGAAAGGCGAGGTGAAAGGAGACGTGAGATGAAATTAATCAAATGTATTTTTGTGTTATTCTGTTTCTGTGTTTGTCTCGTCTGCGTGAGTTCGATGGTTGCCGAGAAGGTGACCGTAAAGGTTTTTGACTATATTCTTACTCCGTATAACTCCTTTGTGCGCGCCATGATTGGTGGTCAGGAACAGATGGGCAATATTCTGCTGGGTCTTGGCCTAATGTTTGTGGGCGTCTTCGTCTATTGCGCAGTGTTGGTGATTGTAATGCAATTGTTCATGGTATTGTTCAAGGCTTTGTTGTCGTTGTGGAGAAAGCATAATTCTGTCAACGAAATTCCATCCGCAAGGAGCAACCCATGAAACCATTCGCACGAATGATACTCGCCTTATCCCTCGCGCTCGCGGCGGGGTGTGTGAGCGCTTTGAAGGTTGACAATGCGCCAGTGGCGGCGCTGGACCTGAACCGCTATCTCGGCGAGTGGTACGAGATCGCCCGATTCGATCACAGCTTCGAGCGCGGCGTGGAGCGGGCGAAGGCCAACTATACGCAGAATGCGGACGGCACGATCAAGGTCGTGAACTCCGGAATCAAGGACAGCAAGCCGAAGACGGCGATCGGGAAAGGCAAGACGACAGACACGCCCGGACTCCTGCGCGTCTCGTTCTTCGGCCCGTTCTACGCCGACTACCGCGTGATGCTGATCGACAAGGACTACTCCCACGCCCTCGTCGGCAGCGGCAGCGCGGATTATCTCTGGATTCTCTCGCGGACGTCTGGACTGTCTGAAACCGCGAAGTCCGAACTTCTCTACGAAGCGCGACGGCGTGGTTACGTCACCGATAAACTGATTTGGGTAAAGCAGAAATGAGCGTGCAACATGAGTGTCGTGATTTCATTCTTGACTTCATTGTTGTTTATTGCATGTCTGATTTACGTGCCGATATGCGCTATCGTGGCGTTGGCGCGTAGCCTTGCTGATCCAGGCGACGGCAAAATTGCGAGAGGGGAGGAGTGGGTAGGCAAACTGTTCTCGTGGCGTTGTCTCCTCTGGGCTGTGTATGCACTTTTCATTCTGTTTTGCATGGGTAGTGCGGACTGCCATCCCGTTCATGACGGGATGACTGAAGCTGAAAGCAAGATTCTCTGTTGGAAGGCGTTGCTGTCTGGACCTTATGCGGGACAGCTCCTGCCTTGTGTTCCGGAGCGGGTTTCGAGATTCAGCGCAGCCTATGTTGTCATTCCTATGCTCTTTCTGCTGTCCGCCGCTGTGCTGGCGGCATTCAGGAAGTGGAGACTTGCGCTGTATGGCCTTGCTGTCTTCGTTTTGTTCTGGTTCTTGATGGCGTCGGGTTATTTATGGTATTGGAAATAAAATGAGTTCTTGTGTATGCGCAGATTGACGGCAGAGGACTATGCGGTTGACGCGGTGACGATGGCAAAGGCGCTTGTCGGCGCGTGGCTGTGCCGTCGGCTCGACGGCGGTACTGTCGTTCGGCGGCGCATCACCGAAACTGAGGCGTACTGCGGCGAGGAGGACACCGCCTGCCATGCGCACAAGGGGCGGACGGCGCGGACGGACGTGATGTACTCGCCTGGCGGCTGCGCCTACATCTACCTCTGCTACGGGATGCACGAAATGCTGAACGTCGTGACGGGGCCGGAAGGGCGTCCCGAGGCGGTGCTCATACGCGGCATTGAAGGCGCGGAAGGTCCCGGGCGGTTGACGAAGTTTCTCAAGATCGACCGCTCGCTCAACCGCGAAGACCTTGTTCGCTCCAATCGCCTCTGGCTTGAAAGCGACGGCGCGCGCGTCAAGTTCACCTCCGCCCCGCGCATCGGCATCGCCTACGCCTCCAAGCGCGACCAGAAGCGCAAGTGGCGCTTTACTTGCAAGACGATAGCCCACCCTGCGGCGGCAAGCGAAAGATAAAGAAACATACAAAGACTGTATGGCGGTGGTCTATATCCAAATGGCATAGCGATGACCGTCCAAATTACATAGTGTTGTTTGTCAAAATGACATATCGCTTTCTCCGCAATAAAATTTCCAGTGCCGCAGTTGCCTTCTAGGGAGCAATTATGGTAAAATAATGCGCAGACAACAAGGAAACAACATGAAGAGGTCCGTACATAACGGCAAGCGCGACGCGCAGTAAATCCGATATTGGCAAGTTGATGCACGATTTCCTGTGTCGCAATGCGGCGGAGATGTATTTCGATATTCTCAAGAGGCAAGTTAGTCAATTCAAAAATTCAGAAGAAGGGAGGCACGCTATGTGCGAAGCAGTAGAAAGAATCGCGGCGCGTCGTGAGGCACGTGGCGAGGCGCGTGGTAAGCGCGAAGGCAAGCTCGAAGGCAAGCGCGAGAATATGCTCGCGACGGCGAGGCGATTGCTCGCCAACGGGAAACTCATGTTGAAAGAGATCGCTGAATGTACAGGCCTTTCGCTCGCCCAGGTCAAGAAGCTCCAGCCGTCGGTGTAGAGTGTAAAGTGTGAGAAAGACACCGGCATAAACCACACAAGGAGCCTGAAGTAATGAAGTTATCGAAGAAGAACGCGGCCCGGCAACGGGTCCTGCAAAAGGCCATCGCGTCTGGCAAAACGCTTGGCGGACTGCTCGTCGGCCTTGCAGCTACCGTTACGGGCTGTGGGCGACATTCCCCCGCAAGCACAATGGGTAGGTTTCCAGATCCGCATTATCAAGAGAATGCCACAAATGAGAATGCCGAAGTGCTTGTCACTGAAGGTGAAATCCCGGAACAGAAATCGCCGACGCCAAACGCCGTTCAAGAGCAGCAGCGCGAAGGAGTTATTAGAGGCCTGATTACACCGATGAAGCAGACCAATAGTGTAAACGAGGTAAAGGATAGACAAGTTTTTGGCGGTGATATCTGACTATGGCATATCCACGCCATGCAACGTTGGAACTGACGGCGAAGTGCAACTTCCGCTGTTCGTACTGCTATTGCGTATGGCATGAATATCCCGCGCTCGCGAAGCCTGAACTGGATGCGGACGGTTGGAAGGCTATTCTGGACAAATGCGCGGCGGATGGCGTCAATGATATTCTTTTCACTGGCGGCGAGGCGTTGCTGCGGGATGATCTCTTTACGATCCTCAACTATGCGCGTCGCGTTTTGCCGCAAGCGCGTCTCTCGCTTTTCACGAACGCCAGCCGCCTCGACGAAAAGTTGATAAGGCGATTCAAGCGGATGGGCGTCCATCTCGCGACATCGCTCCAGGGGCTTGTCACCTACGGCGCGATGACGGGGACGCGCAGAAGCTACAAGAGACTGCTCGCCGTCGTCGCAAGGGCGTCCGAGCTGAAGTGGCCGCTGGCGGTCTCGATGACGGTCACGAAGGCGAACCTTGACGAAGCGTCGGACATGTTCGTTGCGGCGGCGCTTTCGGGTGCAAGCACGATTCAGGTGGGGCCCGTGATTCTGGGCGGACGCGCCGCGTCGCACCCGGAACTGATGATTTCCCGCGAGGAGTGGGAAGAAGTGAAGCGGCGCATCCGCGCGCTGCCGGACGCGCATGTTCCCTACACGTTCTGCGACGAGTTCATCTGCGCCTGCCGCGCCGATACGCCCAAGCGTCTGCTCGACAAGTGGGGCGCCCCGAACCGCAAGCCGTGTCCGGCGGGCAAGACCTTCGGCGTCATCGGCCCCAACGGTCTCTACCGCACCTGCCTCCACTCTCTGCCAAAGGGGTTCTGTCGGTGAAGAGACGAGTGTTGTTTGCGCGGAACGCGCCCAGCGGCGGTCGGGAAATTATGGTATAATATCTTCCGTCCCGTGGGAAAGGTGTCTTGCGGGGTAGTTGATACGGGGAATGACCCGATAGTGACAGAATGGCAAACAAGGAGGAAACGATGAAGAATATGATAGTTGTACTTGGCGTGATTGGATTTGCGCTTGCGGTGGTGTCCACGCCGTCGTATGGTGCGCCGACGCCGGAGAATACGCCCGACTACTTCGTCGAGTGGGTACAGCCGAACGGTGCGCTTTACGTTGATACGGGCATCACTGGCAAGTGCGGAACCAAGGCGGAGATCGGGTTCAGCAACGCCAACAGCGGCACTTATCCGTGCCTGCTCGGTTCGTTCCGTAAAGACGCGACGGAAAAGCGTTTTCACCTGCTGGGTTTCTGGAGGGAGTCCGTCAGGTTCCAGTACGGAACGAAATTCAAGGAGGACAGTTACGCCTACGTTCCATACGGCGGCAACTTCCTTGTGGAATCTGAAATCGCCCCAGACGGAACGATCTCTGGCCGATGCACAAGATGGAACGGTGTGGTGGAGACCGGTTCCGTCTCGTGGGGCGGAACGGAGGGGATTATCGACACCGGCGTGTCCATGTATCTTTTTGCAGACCATTGCAAGGAATCTTCGGGTGACCGGGCGACGGATAACCACCTGGGGCGTCTCTACCACTGCAGAATATGGCAGACGAACGGCGAGGACGCGGCGAATTACGTGCTTGTGCGCGACTACAGGCCATGTGTGAAGGACGGCGTGGCGGGTGTCTACGATGCCGTGAGCGAGACGATTTTCTGTCCCGTCGGGAACAGGCTTGACGCCGGCCCCGTGAAGCTTGGCGGCGGCCACGCGGTCGGCCCGGTTGCGCATCCCGCGACGCAGTGGGGCAGAATCTCGTATGACGCCGACCGCAAAGGCATGAACGACAATTCGTGGATGTCCATATCGCTTCCCGGCTACGTCGCACAGGGGGCGGGCGACATCGCTAACCTCAACGGCTCCAACTCAAGTTGGCAGGGGGAGAACCTGAAACATTCGCAGTTGCGCTTCGACGGCTGGTTCCAGGTGTCGGCGGACAAGGCGGGCGTCTGGAACATCAGTCAGAAGTTCGACGACTACTTCGCCCTCTACATCGACAACAGGAACGTGTTGTACAACAACTCCTACAATGGCGAGGCGAAATCGACCGTGAAGGTGACGGAGGGCTGGCACCGCTTCACAATCATTGCGGGAGACACCTTCGGCAACTACGGCTCGAACAAGGACTACGGCGGGAACGTCGGCCCCGTGCCTTTCGCCGTTTCCGTGAACGGTGGGGCGGCGATGGCGTTCAACGCCGCGAACTTCCCGCAGGGGAAGGGTACGAACAATGTCAGGCTCGACGCGGACGCGGACTGGTCGGATCGCGGAGCGCTCATCCTCAACGGCGGAACCGTCCTTGACCTCAACGGACACCGGCTGACCGTAAAGGACATTGCCTGTGACGACTACATCGGTTCAAAAATTGTCAACACGGCGTCCAAGAAGGCCACGCTGCTCTTCAAGGGCAATCCCTTCAAGGCCAAGGTGGTAGCCGACGGACTGATCCAAGGGCTCGGAACGAAGATCACCGTCGCGAAGGCGGGCGAAGACTCGCCTGACCGCCCCGGCGCGGCGACATCTACGCCAGAAGGTTTCACCGACAATCTTGGCGCGGCGCTCAAGCGTGCCAAGAGGAACAGGCGGCATGTCGTCGTGGTGTTCAGCGGAAGCGACTGGTGCCACTGGTGCAAGGCGCTTGAAAAGGAAGTCCTTTCGACCGAGGCGTTCCGAAAGGTGGCGACAAACACGTATGAACTCGTGTACATCGACAATCCGCAGAACAAGAAACTTCTGTCCAAGCATGGCAGGAAGAACAACGAGAGGATTACGGAGAAGTATGAAGTCAAGGGATTCCCGACCGTGCTTGTCCTTGACGGCAAGGGCAAGAAGATCGCCGGACTCGGTTATGAGAGGGGCGGGCCAGAGAAGTACCTTGAAACGCTTGCCACGGCGATACGCGAGGTGCCGGACTTGGAGAAGTACATCAAGCCCATCGAGGCCGTCCTTAACCGCTACGACGGCGACATGCAGAAGGAGATGGAGGGCGCGATGGAAGAGGTCAGGGCTAAGTTCCCGAAACCGGACGGAAAGCTGTCGAAGAAGGAGAGACGCAAGCTCGAGAGAGAGGTGGCCGATTCCGTCGGCGAGATCATGTTCGAACGCATCGCCGGCAAGTACATACCGCTTTACGAAAAGGCATTCGTCGAAGCGCGCGCGATGCAGGTGCCCGCGCACATGGAGAAGAAAAAGGCAGAGCTGATCGACGGACAGGAAAGACGTTTCAACCAGCTCAAGGCCATGCGGGAAGCCTACCTCGCCGATAAGGCGAAGAAGGCGGGCGGCGCAAAGGCGGACGATGGCAAAGATGACGATGACGGCGGCGCTGACGATGACGACGGCGATAAGATGGTGGCGGTGGCGCGTACGCGCCCGAAGTTCCGGCTGCCGCGCCCGGAGGACGCGAAGCTTGAGACCGACTACTGGACGAATGTCGCCATGCCGTTCTACGTGCGGCATTTCGTCGATACGTTTGTGCCGCCTGCCGGGATGTCTGAGAAGGACGCGAAGCGCGTAAGGGGCGTCCGCCGCGCCCTTGCCCGCTATCTGGCGACAGGCCGAGACGAATTCCCTACGGGAGCGGAGTGCGCGGAGGCGGATGTGCTTTGGCGGGCGAAGTGCCGTGACGCCGCCGTTGCGATCGTCCATTACATCGGTCTGGAGGGAGATTCCAAGTATTGGCAGGGAAACCGTGTGTTCAGGGAGGCCGTCGCAAACCACGACTTCGGGCGTGAGCCGGTTTTGGGATTCGTGCTTCGCGCGTTTGCCGTCAAGAGCGCCGCCTACCACATCCAGAGGAAAAATGACGAACCCAGGAAGCCGCTGGAGGACGCGCGGGCGGAGTGCGAAAAGGCGTTCGCGTCGGTACTCGGCATCTACAAGGCGGCCGACAGGCGCATCCTGGAGCGCTTTGCCGAGATCCAGCGTTTGCCGCCAGGCGCATTGAAGGCGTTTGGCGACGAATACCTGACGCTGTGCCAGACGGCGCAGGACTACATGGACAAGGCATTCGACGCGCGCGGTTCCGGATGGGCGAGCAGCGTGACGGAGGAGGGCTGGAAGGGCTGGGGCGACAACAACGCAATCGCGGCGTCGAACCTCTTGGCGGCGGTGAGGCTGCGTCCGGAGGAGCCTCGCGCGGCGATGATGCTCTCCAGTCTTGCCGGACGTTCCTGTGCGGTCGGCGGCGATTCGCTTTCATGGGCCATGACGTCCGTCTCGAATTCGCTGGACTGCAGCGCGGAGACGATTGAGCGGTGCCTGCATTTCCAGACGTCGCGCTGGGGTGGTTCCACGGAGTTCCTCCGCGACTTCGTGATGGAGTGTGCCACCAACGTGGACGTCCGTTCTACGTTCTCGTACAGGGGCGCCGCCACCGCTTTGGACAAGCTGTTTACGGCGGAGGCCGACGGCATGACGCAGAAGGGTGTGGTGGAGAAGATCATCACCCCCGACATGGCAAAGGCCCTCTATGCGATGTTCGACGCATACGCCGCCGCGCCTGAGACGGAGTTCATGCCGTCGGCGGACGTGTTCCGCGGCATGGGAATGTCGCTTGCGATGCAGCGCGGCGACTGGGCGAGCGTGCGCCGTTACTGGAAATCCATCCGGTCGCCCCTGCGCCAGTACCGCTCCGCGCAATGGCTTCGGAGGGTGGATTCGCCCGCCCTTGACGGCATCTATCTGCGGCACGTGTTCGAGGTGCTTTCCAACAGCGCGCGGGCGGAGGATTTCCTGAAGGCCGAAGAGGCCGCCGCAGCAGGTCGCCACGACGAGGCGTTCAAGATGTACGCGGAACTCGAGCAGATCAGGAACCCGAGTTCGGCGGAGAAGTACCTTGCGTCCGGCCGGTTCTTCGCCGAGCGCAGGTTTGCGCAGGAAAAGGTCGGCGGATGGATTGACATCATGCCGTCAAGGGCCGGCGGCGAGGCGAACCACTGGTGGGGCATCACCGGCACCGACCCGGACGGCAGGGCAAGGATACGCAGCGACAGAAAGGGCTACTACCGCGTCCAGTCACCGATTCCGGGAATCGGCGTGGAGATAGAGGCGACCGTACATTTCGAGAAGAGGGACGCGAAGCAGCGGGTCTGGAACGTCGGATGGGGACTTGCAAGGGTATTCTCCGGTTTTTGCGCCGAAAATTCCTCGTGGGCGTTCCCGTACATCGGTTTCTGTCGGGACGAGAAAGGCGACCACTACTTTGTGCAGGCGTACACGCGGGAAAACGAAGAAGACGCAAAAAAGGATGCGGACAAGGCCTCCCTTGAGATCGGATCGTTCCCCATGCTCAACGTCTCCACCGGAAATCTCCAGGTCAAAGACTCCCATGCCTTCTCATTGAAGACCACAGATGGGAAGCTGTCAATATCCGTCGACGGGAATGAGGTCTATTCCGCTCCGCTAGACGAGTCAACGGACATGTCCCGGATGCGTGACCGCATCCAGCCCAACGGCGACGTGCTGCCCGTGTGGAAGCTCTTCAAGAACACGTCGTTCTCCAACTACCGCTACCGCCGTGTTCCCAAGGAACGGTGAACTGTATGTCCTGACTCACAAAGATTCCCATTGAGGCAGGGCACGTTTTTCTGTTAGGTTGCGCCCAATTTTTGCCTACTTGTAATCGGTAGAAGGATTTAGTATAATTACGGCGTTTCAGAAACAAAGAATAGGAGTTTGCCGTGTATGTCTTAAACGACAGAATTGAAATGAATCCGGCGGTTTGCCACGGCAAACCGGTCGTAAGGGGCACTAGGGTGCTTGTTTCGCAGATATTGGGGGCCTTGTCCGGCGGTGACTCGATTCAGGACGTTCTAGCGGATTATCCAAGTGTGTCCGCTGAAGACTTATCGGCCGTATTCGCCTTTGCCGGTTCTCTGGCACAGTTCGAGGATGTCCCGTACACGGAACGGGCTGTTGCGTTATGAAGTTTCTTCTTGACGAGAACTTCCCCTGTTCATCCGCCGATTTCATAGAGTCGTGCGGACACATTGCGTTACGCTTCAATGAGGTCTGCGGTTATGGCTCTGACGACGAAACTGTGTTTGCAGCAGCACAGCGGCTTGGCGCTACAATCCTGACATCTGATCGCGACTTCTACCACACAATTCCGCTGTTGCATCCGTCACATGCTGGGATTGTGGTTGTAGCACTCCACCAACCCAGCCGTAGTGCCATAAACAGCCGACTTAAGTGGTTCATGGAGAATATTGAGGAGCCATTGGCCAACCGTGTTTTCATCCTTCGGGATTTTTCCTATCGCACACGTTAAGCCGATGTGCAAGCCCCTTTTCTGTGCTGCAGGAGCCCTAATGCAATTTGCCGAACCGACATCGGCAAGCGAAAGGAATAGTTGAAGGATGCAGAAACTGACAAAGGCAATTCTTGTCTCATCCCTTGCGCTGGCGGGGTGCGTGAGCGTTCCGAAGGTGGACAATGCGCCGGTCGCGGCGCTTGATCTGGACCGCCATCTCGGCGAGTGGTATGAGATTGCACAGTTCGACCATAGCTTCGAGCGCGGCGTGGAGCATGTGAAGGCACTCCGCTATGGGATTGTCGTTACAGATGGTTTTGGCACTACATGTGGTACAATGTCATTTGAAATGGCTTACTAGGATTATGTTATGGAAACATTTCTAATATTTGCGGTGTTCAATTACAAATGAAAGGAGCGCAAGATGCATAGCCTTGAAAAGTTGAAGGAGAATTCGGTCTGGTATGACGCGAATCTCGACTCGTTGCTGCCGAAATATCGCGGCAGATACATAGCCATTTCGGACGGCAGAGTGCTTGGCGACTACGGCGACTTCGACGAAGGCGTGGATGCGACCCTTGCGGAAGGATATGCCCCCGGTACGTTTATGGTACATCTATGCGTTCCGCGCGAAGAGGAACTTCCGCGCGTGTATCTTTCCGGGCGTGCGGATTTTTCGGGGGTCATGGATGTCATTGGCCGTGGCGATTTGCTCCTCACCAACAAGGGCACGACCGAATTCGCCTTTCGCATTCCGTCAAAAGGCAAATCGCCATTGTGATTTTCACCTTACTTTGGGCATGACAGCGGCGCGACCGAGCGATGTGCAGAACGTGCCCTGCGGCGGCAAGCGAAAGGAGTTGGTGAAGGATGCGGAAACCGATAAAGGCAATTTTCGTTATATTCCTTGCGTTTGCTGGGATTGGTCTGGCCGTATGGTGGTCATTGAGGCCGTCACAGGGGAGTGCCGTGTTCAATGTTGGAGATGCCGAGGCAGATGTTATAGACATAATCCCAGAAGCGTCTTTAACCGAGCATGAGGTCTCCATTGTTAACGGCGGTATGGAGTACCGTTTCTACAAGTGTGTGTATGCTAAGTCAGGCGATTCACATCCTGTGATGCTGATGTTTGCGAACGGGCGGTTGAAGAATGTGTTCCCATGGTCGAACTGGGAGCGGATGAAAGACTGGATGGAACGTGAGAATGTTCCTTATGACATGTACGAATATGGATGGGGGCCTCCGTTGGATTATGCCAGAATGCTTCTTGAACTTGGCGGCAGCCGAGAGAGTGACAAGTGGAAGGTGGAGTTCTATGCACAAGGGGAACTTGACAGCGTCGATTGGGGACTTGCTATAGTCGCGCTTCCATTTGCTGCCTTCGACCGCCTTGTCTCGCCAAGGCGTCCATCAAGCCAAACGGCAATCCCGGTGATTGTGGATAGGAGCGAACGTCTTTCGCGGTCGATACGATTAGGCATGTCGAGACAGGAAGTAGAATCGACAATGGGCGCTGTCTTCTCCGTTGATGGGAACGGGCTGTCCTATTACGTCAGTGAGTGGGATGAAAAAGGTGCGCAAGTTGGAGTGATAGTGAGATATGACACTAATGCCAAGGTGGATGCTGTATTCAATCTCGATCTGGGCAGTCGGAGGATTCTCAAGCGGGAAATGTGGTCGAAGATGTGGAAGCATGCCGGACATGCCGAATTATGATATAATATGTGGCGTCTGGAGGCCGTGTGCCTTTGTGAGGCAAGAAAGGAGAAGAACATGGTAGCAGAAAAGACGGTGCTGAAAAGAAATGCAGATTGGTACTACGCCAATCTCGATTCGCTGTTGCCGAAATACAACGGCAAGTACATCGCCATTGCAGATGGACGTGTTCTTGGCGACTACGACGATTTCAACCGTGGCGTTGACGCGACACTGTCTGCCGGACATCCGCTCGGTTCGTTCATCGTTCACCTTTGTGTCCCGCGCGAACAGGAAACGCCTTGGATTTGCCTTTCCGGAAGGGCCGATTTCTCAAGGTCAATGTCATGAGCAGCATCAACGTAGAGTACCCAAGTGTCGTCCGCGAGATTCTTACGGGCGTGAGGGTTGCTCCTCATCCTTCGCCGCAGGAAGCGCTTGTTCAAGCAAGGGCGTTGTGGGACACGGGGGCGACATTCTCGGTCGTTTCCCGCGACAAGGCCGCAGAGCTTGGTCTGGTCCCCGTTGATTTCTCCCAAGCCTATACCGCAAACGGCTGGTATGAAACCCCAGTGTACAGGATAAATCTGCTTTTGCCGAATGGGATACTAATCAACGGACTTCGTGTCTCACAGAGTGATCTCATGGTCTGCGACATGTTGATTGGCATGGATGTAATCTCGCTTGGTGACTTCCACCTGACAAATGGCGGCAATACCGTCTTCAAGTTTGTGATTCCGCCAGAATCCAGCAAAGGGACTTGATCGTAATGCCCTCATTCCTGTTAACTACGGCGCGGGCGCCTCGCGGAACGCGCCCTGCGGCGGCAAGCGAAAGGAGTAGATGAACCATGAAGAAACTAACAAAGACAATTCTCGTCTCATCCCTCGCGCTCGCGGAATTGGATAGGAAGGCCAAAAGAACACAAGGGTCGCAAAGAAAGGAATGACAAGATGAAATTGATCAAAAGTATTCTTGCGTTATTCTGTTGCTGTGTTTGTTTCGTTTGCGTGAGTTCGATGGTTGCCGAGAAGGCGACATTCAATGCTATCGACTATATTCTCAGCCCCTATATTTCCTTTACGCGTGGTATAATTGGTAGTCAGGAACATATGGGTAATGTATTGCTGGGTCTTGGTCTCATGTTGGTGGGAGTCTTCGTCTATTGCGCAGTGGCGGTAATTGTAATGCAATTGTTCATGGTGTTATTCAAGGTTCTGCTGTCGTTGTGGAAAAAGCATCATCCTGTCAATCCTGTTAATCCTGTCAAAGAAACGCAGATCGAAAGGAACGCCCCATGAAACCCTTTGCACGAATGATTTTTGTACGGGCCGTTGTGGGGGTGGCGATAGTATCGGGCTGTGTCTGCACGAACAAAAAGCCGACTGAGCGTGATTTGGCGGCTTTAAGGGAAATGGTTTTCGAGACCATGCAAGATCGAATTGGCAAACTTGCGGAGAATCGATCCTTTTATTGTCGGAAAGGGCATTGGCCTTGGCTGGGGCACAGGTTGGATGAGAAAGAGCTATGTCTTTCCAGGTTTGATGTGGTGAAGACAGATGAGGATCCGCCCGATGACGGACTGTTTGGAAATGAACTCATTGATTTGCTTCGCAAGTGCACGACGGGTGACGCGGTCTCATTTGAATCAATCCGAAGCCGAATTGTCGACACGGTTGGTCTTGCCTGGTTCGGGAAGGACGGTTCGTCATTGGCCGGCATAGCCGCCATCACGTCTGACGACGTGTATTTCATCTATACGGAAGTGGAACTCTTTGAAGGCCCGGGCCAACCATTTGGTGTTTTTGAAGTACTTAAAGAACCGCCTTACTATATGTGGAGACATCCATGTTGGGCGTTGTACTTCGGATTGGTTGAGCAGAAAAGATTGAGGACGTGCGAGAACAGGATTGATTCAGAATCAGGTAAGATGTACGATGAGTTGTCTGAGTTGAGTCTGAGGGTTGCGAACCTTATGGCGTTCCGAATGAACATTTCCCCTGAGAGATTTCGGAAGGGCTGCGTCTGCATATCTGAGCCAATAGAGAATGATCTTGCGTCTTTAAGGGAAATGGTTTTAGAAACCATTAAGGATCAAATTGGGAAGCTCACCAAAGATCGCGACTTCTATTGCCGAGTTCCTGTTTTGCCACGGCGGGAGTTGGGGGCGGATGATTTCTACACAAGATTTGGAGTGGTGAAGCCTGGGGTGGATTCGTCCGATGATGTCCGCCTTGGAGAGGAAATCATGGACTCGCTTCGGAAATGCACGCTGGGCGATGCGGTTTCCTTTGAATCAATCAGCAACCGAATTGTCAACACGGTAGGTCTTGCCTGGATCGTGAAGGACGGATCGTCACTGGCCGGCATGGCCGCCATTACGTCTGACGAAGTATATTTCGTCTACACCGTCATGGGACTTGTGACGGAGAAGACCGTGAGTCATGAAACGTATGACAAGCAATTCCGGTCAAGACCACCGTACTATGCGTGGCGAGATTCGGGGCTTGCACAGCATATATGGTTAGCGGATGAGAAAAGATTGAGGGTATGCATGAAAAGGATCTATTCGAAACTGGAAAAGATGTATCCAGATAGTCGATCGTTGCAGGAGTCGTTCTTGTTTGCAAAATCCATCACTGCATTTCGGATGAATATCGCCCCAGAGAAGTTTCAGGCTGCGCGTAGTGTCCGGCAGGGTTCAACAAAGGAAATTGAAACGAAATGAATACGCGCCCTGCGGCGGCAAGCGAAAGGAGTAGATGAAGGATGCAGAAACTGACAAAGGCAATTCTCGTCGCGACCCTCGTACGAGGGGGAAGATTATCCACAAAGAACACATAGGACACAAAGAAAGGAAATAACTAATGAAGAAAATAATGATGGCGGTGGGGTTCGCGGCGATATGTCTATTGCCAATGCACGGATGGGGGCATGGAATTGGGTCGGCCAGTCTGTGCGACGCCGAATGGACACCTGTTCAGATTGGCATTTGGCCGTTTGTTGTATTCTCGGATGCCACAGATATATATGGCGTTAACCTTAACGGATTTATTGCATACCAAACAGGTGATGTATATGGACTATCTGCCGCGCCGTTTGACGTATGTTATGACAATTATTATGGTGTCAGTGTCGCTTTTGCATCGCATATGAGGTTACATGCTGGTTTGCTGATTTCGTTGTTGTCTAAAGTTGAATGTAATTACGGTGTTCAAGTAGGTGTTGTCAATTCTGCTGGAGGCGGCGGACTACAAATCGGCGTTTACAACCATGCCGAGGCCGACTGGAGCGGCGTGCAGATCGGGCTTGTGAACTGTATAGAGAACGGCGGGACGCTTCCGCTCGTCAACTGGAGGTTCTGACGTTTTCTTTCCCTTCGCACGATGCGGAAAATCAATCAGTAGCTTGGCGGAACGCCGGAACGCGCTCTGCGGCGGTCGGGGAAATGTGGTATAATATGCGGCGGTTCACGGAAGGAAACAAAACATGCCTTACGCAATTGTGGAAGACAAGATAGCCGAGATATCCCCGCAGTACCGTGGGGAGTTGCTGGCGTTCATTGACTTTCTGCTATACAGGCAGAAGAATTCCGTCTCCGTGAATGGCGCAAGTCATCACACCGCATCTTCGGCATCGAGGCGCAAGACGTCCAGGCGTCCGCTTGGCGGGTTCGAGGATGGATTTTACATGGCCCCAGATTTCGACGAGCCGTTGGAATGCTTCAAGGAGTACATGTGAAATACCTCCTTGACACAAATGCGCTGCTGTACATGTTCGGCGCGCCGTCAGAATTGTCTGCACGGGCTCGGCGGATTGTTCGTGATGAAAGCGATTTGTCGGTCAGTGACTGTTCACCATGTGGAACACACGACAGCGTATCCACCGGGCAAAGCGAGCATCGAATGTGGCTCAATGCGTGGTGCGTCGGCGGGCGGAACACACCCTGCGGAGGTAAGCGAAAGGAGTAGATGAAGGATGCAGAAACTGACAAAGGCGATTCTCGTCTGTTCCATCGCGCTGGCGTGCTGCGCGTCCGCACGAGGGCGGACGACGCCGGTTTTCGATGAAGCGGCGCTCGTGCGCGTTGCGACAAACGGCTGGGGCGGAGTTGCCGTCAGCAATGTCGTCGTCTGCACTCCCACGGAGGCGAAGTCCGCCGTCAACGGGATTTTCTCCAAGACAGACCATTACGGCTCTCCGCAGAAACGCGAAGTAGTCTGTCGCCTGCTTGACGCGGGCGCCGCGTATCTCGTGAAGTTTGACAGGATCGAGAAGACGCACAACGGCGATTCTGAGCGCCGGCCTATCCCCGTCACGACATGGTGTCTCGTTCGGAACGTGATGAATTGGGGGCTTCCGTGCGAATCATGTGACGGGCGGATTGAGATTTCCACAAGATGTTCCGCAGCAGATACCTTCACGTTCCAGTCGGACAATAAAGTATGGGGATTCGAGGGCGACATTTTCGAAGAAGATTTCACCCCAATTTTTGGTCCAAGCGAACTGCTGGCGCAGGCGCAGGGCGCGCCGACGAATACGGAGGCGGTTGTCGTCGTCGCGGATGTCGAGAGTGTACGGCTCTCTTCCCTGCAGATATGGGGCGATGCATCTGGTCAGATACGCATGTGTGGCGAGGTGGGGTGCGGCGAACAACATTCACGTGCAGTCTATCGAGTTGATTTGCGCGTTCGGGACGTCAGAAGGGGAACGTGCGCGTTTCGCCGTTTTGCCTTCCCGGTTGAGCTTGACACGGCGAACGTCTCCGTGACGGGCGATTGGCTCTTCTTCCGCGGCATGACGCTTGAAGTCGGCTTCTCGCGCGAAGGGAACGCCCTGAAGGTGAACCGAGCCGAGCCGGTCTTTCCCTACCCGCCGTATGCCAAGGACGGCATTTGTCTTTACACGGCCCCCTCTGAGATCCCCGCCTGCTCGCCGTTTTGCGGCAGGCTCAATGCCATTCATGACATACGGGAGAACGCGAAGGAATCTCGGCATCTCTCGAAAGGACTTGTTCTGGTCCAGTACGGCGATCGTGAACTTGCCGTGTTCGCGTCCTCGACGAACCTTGTGACGGGTATGTGCGGAACGTACCCAGACTACGGGGCTTCGGTCAAGATTACCGTCTATGGCGACGCCGGTTCGAACCTCGACTATTGGCGGACGGCCTGGTTTGCCGAACCGCACAAGGTTTGGATTGCGGATGAAGACGAAGCAAGGTACGTTTCGGACGTGTCTATCGAGAAAATCGGATTGGCAGACGACTTCGGACGCCACAACGTCCATTGGGATAAAGAGATGCTTTTCTTCAAGTGGCGGAACACCGTGCTGCCGTCCGTAAAGTTCCATCCTCCTGCGACCATCGGCGACGTTGCCGCGTTCTTCACGGCCATGGGCTGTTCCGTCTGTGCGGCGGAGAAGGGCGACATCCGCTACGCGGTCTCCGCCGATGCGTCCGCAGTGTCCCGCGCCGTACGCCCGTTCGCCGCGACGAACGTCTCTGCGTTCGCCGCGCTCAGGTGCGTCTGCGCGGAAAACGGATGTACATTTCGTGTCAAGGGGACAAATGTCGTGATTAGTGCGGAGGTCGGCGAAGACATGATGCGGCCTCCAGACCTGGACGAGCTGACACGCGAGCTTGCGGCATCCGGTTTTGCCGACGTGTCAGGTGCCGTGTATGCAGCTGTCAGCCCGTATCCGGCGAAGGTAGATGAATGTTCTTTGCCATGCAAAGAGATGGCGGGGATGACCACAGCGCGCGCCGCGAGGTTCAGAGCGTCCGGAAACGGCTGGGTCGTTCCGCCGAAGTCGGACGCTGGCCGCGTGAAGTTCCTTGCGCACGGATGCGTCTGGTATGAGGCGCAGGCGGGGTCGGTCGGGTTGTTGGTTACGGACGAAGACGGAAAAGAGAAGATGCTCCAAGGCGTCTCGTTCTCAAAGGCGCGGTTGGCGCGCGACGTGGTGTTCGTCCGCGCATACGCGGAGGAGATGGCGTCGTTCGCCGATGCGCCGTCCGAGGGCGAACTCGTCGATTTGCTGTGCTTCGCCCTGCATGCGCGTCAGGCCGGGTTTGCGGCGGAGGCGGAGCGGATCGTCTCTGCGCTTTTCGCGTGCCCGAAGAACGGCGCCGTCGCCGTCAAGGGGCTCAAGAAGCGGCTGGAGAAGGTCAAGCGCGACTATCCAGACTTCGAGGCTTGGGAACGGAAGGTGATCCAGGAAAAAGCGCTCAAGAAAAAAGGCAGGTCAAGAAAGGCGCGGAAGTCGAAGAAGACGAGGAGGCCAAAGAAATGAGAGAGGTTGTTTCACCCCTGCGCAGGTATGCCACGCCGCGCTATCCGACGGCCGGCGAGATCGGCGAAGCGGATCTTTCGCGTGTGCCGGAGCGCTGGAAGGGGTTGCGGACGATTGTGTCCACGATCGGCGCCGTCGCGCTCGGGCTCAAGACGCTCGCGCTCGGCGGCGAGGCGTGCGACGCGCCTGCATCGGCACCCACGGAAAGCGTGCCGGACGCGAAAAAGCCGCAGCGGGAAAGTCCAAGGCCTGTGACGGATGTTTGTCCGCTGCCGCCGGCCTCGCTTGCCGGCGACGGCGAAGGCGCCTTCGGTTGCATAGCGATGAATCCGCCCGTGATCCTTTCCGAGGACGCTGCGCTTGCAATCATCGAGCGGGAATTCAGAAAACGTGGCGTGACGCTTGCGGACGCGCAGGAACTTGACGGCGTGGAGGCTCCTCTCGGAGAACGGGAGCGCAAGCGGGAGAACCCGAATCTCGTGGCGAGACTCGTCCGTGCCCGCCGGGCGCCGCTTGAAGAGCCGCGGAAGAAGCGCACGTGGATTTTCGACTTCGGCACGCGCGACGGATCGATGCGGATCGAATACATTTCCGTGTCGGACGCCGGCCGCTGGCTCAAGGATCCTTGGGAGGGCTCAACCGTCTGGACCTATCGTACGCGCGACGCCGCGGAAGCGGCTGTCCAAGGGTTCGGCAAGCGGACGGAGGGCAATCATGTCGACGTCGGCGTGTTCTACGATCCGATCGCATACGTCCCGAAGCAGGAAATCGAGGCGTTCGAGAAGGATGCCGGCGGAAAGCCGGACTGGAAGAAAAAGCACGAATTCGAGAAGCGGAGCGGGCGCAAGATAGCGGAACGGCAGCTTGTCGCGCAGATCGAATGGTTCTTCCGCCACCTCTCGAAACGCCATGCACCTGACGCTCCATCTCACTGACCGGTGCAATCTCGCGTGCCGCTACTGCTACGCGCGGCACGGGACGAACGACATGGCGCTTGAGACAGCCTTGTCGGCGATTGCAGAGTGCACGGACGGCGAGGAAAACTGCGGCATCATATTCTTCGGCGGCGAGCCACTGCTGCGTGAAGAGCTGATCTTCGAGATCATTGCCGCCTGCGAGAGGAGGCGTCCGTTCGCGTTCCACTACAAGGTGACGACGAACGGCACTTTGGTGACGCCGGCGTTTGTCGAACGTGCGCGGGAATGCCGCCTCAGCGTCGCGGTGAGTTGCGACGGGCTGGCCACCGCACACGACCGGCACCGCGTCGGGGCAGACGGTTCGGGCTCGTCGGCGGAGGCGTTGCGCGGACTTGGGCTCGTTCTTGCCGAACTGCCGTATGCGCCGGTCATGATGACCGTCAACCCCGACACGGCGGGAGATTTCGCGGACGGCGTCATGGACCTCTGCGCGCGCGGCGCGAAGTACATTGTCTCGACCGTCAACTTCCAGGCGCGTTGGGACGCCGACGCACGGCGGCGGCTATGGAAAGCGTACGAACGTCTCGCGGACTGGTATCTCGATTCCTGCCGCCGCGAGGAGAAGGTCTATTTCGCCGCGTTTGACAAGCGCATCGCCACGCGCATCTGGCCCGGACGCGGCGCGTCGTGTCGGCTGGGGCGGCGGCAGATATCCGTCGCGCCGGACGGCACGTACTATCCGTGCGTCCAGTTCGTCGGCCGCGCCGGTTATGAGATCGGCCATGTCGGCACCGGGCTTGACGAGCGGAGCCGGGAATGCATCTTCACGCGCAACGAGAGCGCGAAACCGGCATGTGCCGGATGCGCGCTCGAAGGGCGGTGCAACAACCGGTGTGGCTGCCTGAACATCTCGACGACCGGATCGCTCGACGCGGTGCCGCCGTTTTTCTGCGAACACGAGCAACACGTGATACCGCTCGCCGACCGTCTTGCGGAACGGCTTTACGCCGAGCGCAACGCGCTCTTTATCCAGCGGCACTACAACCCGGCGTTCCCAGTGGCATCCATTCTTGAGGACATGGCATAGAAGTGGGCGTGCGCGGAACGCGCCCTGCGGCGGCAAGTGAAAGGAGTAGGTGACCCATGAAAAAACTTCCCGAGGGGCGCGGCGCACTTGTGCCAAATCGCCAAATATTGTATAATAAGCAATGTTTTCCTTGGGGCGTTATGCCCCTGAAACGGGAGCGACCTATGGCAGAAGTGAAAAAGAAGGTCTGTCTTGAGACGTCGTTCGTCAGTTACTTGACAGGACGCAGGACTCAAATGCCCTGTCATCATCACGCCCAAACGCTACATGGAGGATGCCGACCATGACGCATGAAACAATGATCTTTGAGACGCCGATTGACGAGATCTACCGAATCCGTCAGGAGATTTCGGCGGCATACGACCACGATCCGCACAAGCTTTTCCTCGCCGTGGTGGAGCAGCAGAAGCAACGCGCCCGTGAAGGTCAGGTTTACTGGGGTTACAATGCCGCCGGAGAATTGGCACCGCTTCCTATGGAGGCAATCTGCGGCGCGTAGCCGCGTCCATAATCTCAAACCGCAAACTGCAAATGAAAGGGGGAGGGGCTGTAATTGGTAGGTGGATGATGGTTCGCGATGGATTTTTGCGCGTGGCGCGGGTGGAACGTGCCCTGGGGGCGGCAAGCGAAAGGAATAGATGAAGGATGAAGAACTTTGCGAAAATCATTGTCGGCGGTTTGAGGCGGTTTATGTATGGCACGATGGCCGTGTTTGCCACCGTTGCCGTATCGGCAAAGGACACCCCGATCAACGACTACGACGTTTCGACCAATGCCGTGGTCGCGACGCCCGTCGGATACGAGAAGCGTGTGACTCTGGACACGGGCGAGACGGTTCGCATGTATCCAGACCGTCTGTCGCCAGAAGAGGATGCAAAGTGTCTCGCGGTGCTTTTCTGCATCCTCAGCCCGGACTCGTTGCGCGGAAAGTATTTCCTGTTTAACAACATTTGCCCGTGTTACTTTTGTCGGCCGTCGTCCCCTCTGACAGAGTGTTTCAAAATCGGGCGACACTATAGCTTTGACAGTTACGACACAATTACAAATGTCACCCAGATCGCATTTGAACTGGGGCAGCCAGGCGGGCCGTTCACAATGGAACATAATTGGGGAGACCGGCTATACTGCAGCACCAGCGAGACCGACCAAAGGCTGCAGGAGCTAGATGCCGAGGCACATGACATCCCGCGCCAAATACAGGAACTGCAGGGCGAACTGTCCAAACTGCCGAAGACGGAGCAACTGACAGGAGAGAGCAGGCGCAAGGAGAGACGAAAGTTGCTGTTCAGCCGTTCCAGATTGGAAAGGCGGATATACGACCTCCAAGAACGCTTGACGAATGGAATCCCTCGAAGCGTCCGTTACGTGAAGGAAGCGCGCGACAGGCTTCTGGCACATGGCGGCGCCGTGACAAACCGCGTCGAACCTGGCCGCCTGTGCTGGAATGAAGGCATCCGGAAAATGGCGACTTGCAAATTGCCGGAATTGACATATCGCAATGCGACACTTGACGAAATCCTGAATGGCATTGAGAGAAGCGCAATCTCCAACGGCGTTTTCAATAGAACGACCGTACGCATCCGCGGCAGTGTGCCGGAGGATGTCCAATGGACGCGCAAGTACGACATCGTGCTTCCGGAGGGCACCATACTTGAAATGCTGTTGAAAGTGGGCTCTCTGCCAGACGTTTCGTTGAATGTTACGCGGAGGTATGACTGGCGGTGGATGACGTATTCCGTGCCTGGCAATTCGCCATACGTGGATTGGAGCAAGAGCGTTTTTTCGCGTGTCTGCCCCAAGATGGAACTGAAGGACGTCACGGCAAGCGAGGCGATGGAAGCGCTGTTCGAGATTAGGAAACGGTACGAAGGCTGCTGGAGTTTGCGAATTAGATCCGCATCTTTGAAAAAAGGCGCAAAGCGTTCGTTCTCCTTTACGGGCAAGACGCTCCGCGAAGCCATTGCCGAATTGGAGCAGGCGTTTGGCGCTGTGTATGATTACGAGAGCGGGGACTTCTTCGACCCAAAGGCGGTTCCAGTGTTGGAGGATGTCGTGAAGCTGCAGACATGCGACAAGTCCGTGTGCTGTCAAGATCGCGCCATCAGGAACGAAACCGTCCTCGATGCGCAACAGGTGAAGATGCTAAACGAGATGATGGAGCGATGTGACGTGAAGAGTATGGATGACGTATGCTGCGCCTATTTCCTTCAGGACGGCGACCCTGTCTATACGATCAGGAGACGCATCAAGACGCTTGGCATCCTGACGGACGATACGCGCAAGGAGGCGCTTGGCTTCGACCTGGGAAGCGGCTACGGGAATTCACGCGATGTCGATTCACGCCAACGGCACTTTGTGCGGATGCTCCGCCGCGAAGAAGACCGCCGAAAGCTCTATTCGTTGCTGTTTGCACACTAATCATCACGGGTGGGCGACGCTATTCTTTTCCCTTGAGAAAAATTGAAAAATTGTGTTCACGTCTTGATTCCCTGCTGAGAAAAAGATGGTATAATACCTGCTCAAACAAAAGTTAGGTAGATATCCCCCAAAAAGGAGCAACCCATGAAACGCTTTACACGAATCATCCTCGTCTCATCCCTCGCGCTTATGGCAGTGGTTGGTGCTGATGTTCGTGCTGACGTTGAAAAGCCGACCGACATCACATGGTACTCTCCAGTTGGCGTATCGTTCATGGATAATGCATATCCGTGGGTTGGCCGTTATGGAGGACATGGAGACAAACTAGACAATCCTGGAGTCATCGGACTTGGCGTAAATTTCCTTTTAGGCGAATGTGGAGAAGTGAATGGCCTGCTCTTGAATCTTGGCATTTTGGGATTTTGCGGTGATTTGGGAAAGGTCTCGTCTATGTCCGGAATGATGCGTGGCGTGACGGTGGGGATGCTTGTCAACGCTAATGGCAGAACGCAAGGTATGATGGTTGGACCGATAAATTTTGCCGAAGACATAGATGGGTGTATGGTTGGGTGCTATAACACTTGTTACTATAGTGAGACCGTGCGTGGTTTGCAGGTCGGCGTGATAAACCATGTCTCTGGGTATGGTACATCGGGTTTCATAGGTCAGGTCGGCTTCTATAATTATTCTGATATGTCTGCGCTTCAGATTGGACTCATAAACCGCATTCCCGACGGACGATTTCCGGTTTTACCTGTAATCAATTTGCATTGGTAGGTGGATTATGGTTCGTGATGGATTTTTGCGCGGTATGCGGAACACACCCTGCGGCGGTAAGCGAAAGGAGTAGTTGACCCATGAAGAAACTGACAAAGGCAATCCTCGTCGCGACCCTCGCGCTCACGGCGGGATGCTTGAGCGTTTCGAAGGTGGATAATGCGCCGGTGGTGGCACTTGACTTGAACCGCTATTTCGGCGAGTGGTACGAGATCGCGCGGTTCGACCACAGCTTCGAGCGCGGCGTGGAGCAAGCGAAGGCCAACTATACACAGAATGCGGACGGCACGATCAAGGTCGTGAACTCCGGCGTCAAGGATGGCAAGCCGAAAACGGCGATCGGGAAAGGCAAG
>Ga0256407_10003993_pt1 | contig 25296 bp, 19 predicted proteins | sample RumenRJG_04DNA_FD_193489 | JGI IMG/M metagenome (GOLD analysis project Ga0256407, IMG submission 193489) | Bovine rumen microbial communities from Lethbridge, Alberta, Canada - RJG_04 | ecosystem: Host-associated > Mammals > Digestive system > Stomach > Rumen | place: Canada: Alberta... | reverse complement strand
TCTGTGGAAAAGCTGTGTCTGCCGTGTATAAAGGAAGGAATGCAAAATGTTATTTACTAAAATGATCAAAAAGATTGTAACAAGTGCGTTATTAACCACATTCATCGTTGGACATATGGGGGAGATATGCGTCTACGCGGCAGAAGGCGATGGAAGCCTTTCAGGAAATGCGGCTGAAGAAGCCTTGTTGGAGAATAGTATTGATGAAGAAGAAGGTCTATCTGATGATCAGGTTGTAACAGGTGATGAAACTATTTCTGAGGATAATGCGGGATCGGAAAAAGCTTCTGATTCGGAGAATGCGGCTGTGTCAGAAGATGATACAGTTTTAGAAGAAAATACTGTTTCAGTTAATGGCTCGGTTTCAGAGGATAGTACGGTTTCGAGCAATGATATAGGTATTGGAGATAAAGAGGAATCGGTTAATGATATATCAGATGACGAAGATTTCATTTCATTGCCTTATTCTTACGAGACAGATGATTACAGTATCGCAATAAGAAAAACCAACAGCTGGCCCGGTGGATATCAGGGAGAGATCATCCTTGAAAACATATCTGATAAGACGGTAAAAGACTGGTCTGTATCTTTTGTTTCAGAAGATGATCTGTCTTCCGTATGGAATGCTGTATGCGAAACAAAAGATGATCATATTTGTCTTACAGGAGAGTCATATAATTCAGTTATTGAACATCAAATGGAGTTGATAAATCAACAAACAGAAAATATGATTTTTCAGCTTCATTTGGGGGGCGTTTTTCTGGAGCAAGTATTACTGGAGATGTTCGAGCTGGATATACAAATGTATTTGCTTATATAGCTGATAAAGATATAGAAAGTCATATAATGGTTGTGGGTGCGATTGGTCAGCCTGGGGATAACATAAACGGAAAAAAGACGGATCAAAAGTACTATAATGCAGTGTTCAGTTGTGTGGGACCCCGTGTTGATGTGGTTGCTCCGGGAGTTTCAGTACAAAGTTGTGCTGTCACGGGATATGGGGATGACTATGGAAATTATACTAAATTGCAGGGGACTTCAATGGCTTCACCTATCGTTGCAGGTATGGCAGGATTTATGCTTTCAGTTGATCCGGGATTATCATGCAGTGAAGTGAAAAAGCGCATTATTGAGTCTGCTAAGGAATACTCGTATGACTATGAATATTATGAATTGGATCTTTACCAGTATCCTGTGGCTAATCTTGGGAACGTTTATGAGAATAGTTTGTATTTCAATGTAAAAAATGAAAATGGGGCTATTCTTAAAAATGCTACAATAGAACTGTATGACAAAGCAGCCTTTAAAGACGTCGGGACGGATGCAGAAGTATTGTATAGTGGGATTACAGATGATAAGGGATATTGTTGTATTAAAGCAAAGGGCTCAGAATATGTGGCGGTTGCTTCCTTAGAAGAATATCAAAATCAGACGATAGATATTCTTCCGAATCAAACATCATATGAAATAATCATGCAGCCGGCCCCGGTTACGGAACACTATGATTATGTTGTGGTGCTTGATTACTCAACTTCAAAAGAGGATTTGGATAAGCAAAAAGAGATTGTGTTGGAAATCATTAATAACATGAAAGAAGGCGACAGGATTACTTTTGCATACACGATCACACAAGCAACTGTGGCTAAGCAACTTACCAACCCAAAGAGATATTATTGGACACAAAATTCATTTGAAGCTCTTGAGATGATGGATATAAACTTTAATAATAATCCGTTTAGCATTTTTAATTCCAATTTTTACTCTGTGGAAAATACTTATACGGGTGGTTTTTATTGGGGATTTACGGCAATAAATTCCATTACGGATGAATTTAGCACAAATAAGAGGAAGGTATATATTTTTTATCCGGGATCTAGATATGATTCAACAATATCACAAAACTATAGTAATATAAAAACGTTGATGGATCAGATGACAGGCAGAGGCGTCGAAATCAATACTATATCAGTATCATATGAGAGTAATAGTGATATGGATGGATTGGTCAAGGCAAATGGCGGAACGGTATACGATGAAACGAAAGGCATTGATTATGTAAAAGCCAAGATCAATGAAGATTTAAAGAAACGTTTGGAATACTAAAGGGGAAAAGGCTAACTATGGACGAAGAAAAAAAAGATAGAAGAAATATGCCGAAGTTTATAGTAATAATTCTCATAATACTGCTATGCATTGCGCTATATTTTCCTTTAAGTATTCTGGTTAAAAGGATCATTCTTTATAATGAATGCTCGAATATCGAAGAATACAGAACAAGAGAAATAGTCGATGATCCGGAGGATTATGATATGGATGTTGATAATATTATATTATGGGTTAATTTATACTATTTTTCAAAAGAAGAAAATTATCACTTATATCTATTCGATGATGGACGTATATTTTCAAGCAGCATTTCGAATAATGATTGTTTTGGAAATAATATAACGGCAATAGAAAATGGAGATAATGAATCGGCATGGAATAATGTTGAACTAACCTATCAGGGAAGGATGTCAGGGAGAGATTTATTTAATATATTGGTATTGAGAGAAAAAGCTGATTTTTCTGCTGAGAGATACGATTATGATGTAGAGTATCAAAAAGCGTTTGATATGATAGAAGATCCGCGAGAAACACCATTGTATTCGGATCTTGATCCGTGGATAACAGTTTTTTGCATGGTAGATAAAAATGATTATTATTTTTTCCAGGAAGCCAATGGTGGAATTAGATATTATTTATTTGATGAAAATGCGCAAGAGATGCTCCGTCAAATTGAAGATTCATGGTACTTTGATCAGTGGATGACGGATATTTACGGTGATGATTGGTGTTCGAAGGTGACTATTTACAGATCTGAAGAGGATTTTGCGTTTCGTCCATATAAATAACCCGCAGGGAACTGAAATTACTATAACTGTAAAAAATGCACATAGTTTTAAAAACTACATGTAATCATTTTGGAAACTGTGTGCATTGAAAAAAAGGGCATATTTTTTTAAGATGTTATGGTTGTTACCATAGCATCTTTTTTATATGGAGGAAAAGTGAATGTTCCGCATAGTTACCGATAACGGATCGGATATACCTGCAGATTACAGTGCAAAGCACGGTATAGATACACTTAATCTTGCTACTATAATAGACGGAGTAACCTATAATCACGGATTGGAGATAAGCCCTGAGGAATTCTATAAGAAGCTTGCCGAAGGTGCTAAGCCTACCACATCCCAGGTTAATCCGGAAGAAGCAAGGACATTTTTCGAGAAGCATGCAGAGACTGATAAAGAGTTTCTTTATATAGGTATTTCATCAGGACTTTCAGGTACGGTAGGAAGTGTTAAGATCGGTGCTGATGAGGCTATGGAGAAGACCCCGGGATTAAAGATAGAAGTAGTGGATACACTCACGGGATCTATGGGTGTAGTACTTGTTATAGAACAGGCTGTGAAGCTTCGCAGTGAGGGCAAGAGCCTTGAGGAGACAGCGTCCATTCTCAGAGATATGGTAAAGAATGTGTGCCTCGGAGTAACTGTTGATAACCTGATGGATCTCTGGAGAGGCGGAAGAGTCAGCAAGTCCAGTGCGTTCCTCGGAACGCTTGCTTCCATCAAGCCCTTTATAATCGTTAATAACGAAGGTAAGCTGGATGTGGTCTCCAAGCTTCGCGGAAGAAAGAAGGCGCTGGAGAATCTCCTTGATTATATGGAAAAGCATATGGGTTCCAAGCGTGCTATGAATGAGGAATTTATGGCAGTGGGACACGGTAACTGCCCTGAAGATGCGGAATATGTTAAGAAGCTTATAGAGGAAAGATTCGGATTTAAGAACATAATGGTCAATAATATGGGACCTGTTATAGGAACGCATACCGGACCTACTATAGTTATCGTATGTTTTTACGGTGATTCAAGAGAATGATATCGCCAAAGTGCTTCGGCATGGAGGATTAAATATAAGAGGAAGGGCGCCTGCCCTTCTTTTTTTTTGAACATTGTAATGATAAGATAGTCCTTATGAAAAAGAAGATCAGCCGATACCGCGCGCTTATATTATTCGGTATCATTTTTACAATCATGCTTGCCGGTATTTTTTACCGGGTTTACAGAGGTATATTGAAGAATGCCGGCCTTTTGGAAGGTAAGGAAGAGACCGTAGTTTTCGATAAGCACTATGTTATGATCGTTGACGGATCCTATGCAGACTACTGGAACGATGTATACGCCGTGGCATCGGAAGCTGCAGCGGAAAACAATGCATATATAGAGCTTAAGATGAGAGACATGGACAGCGACTATACCATGTCGGATCTTATGAGCAAGAGTATATACAGCAACGTGGACGGTATAATCCTCCAGTATACCGGTGAAAACGGTCTCGATAAGAAGATCAATGAAGCGGCAAAAGAAGGAATTCCTGTTGTCACCCTTCTTAATGATGCACCGGAGACCGGCAGGATATCTTATGTCGGCATAAATGCGTATTCTCTCGGTCAGGTATATACGGATCTTTTTGCCGAGGAATTTACCGGCGATGACAGATCGGATAGTATTGTTTTCTTCTTAACGGACACTGATCCTTCCAGAAACCAGCAGCAGATCTTTAATCAGGCGAGAGCGGGGATCCTGAGCTGCGTTCCGGCCGGAGGACATATCAGCATTTCGTCCGTAGATATTCCTGCTGACATATTATTCAGTGCGAGTGAAGTTATAAGAAGTAATTTCAAGTATTCGGAAGAATGCCCGGATTATGTTGTATGTTTCGATACTGCCACAACAGAGATAGTTTATCAGACCCTGCTCGATTATAACATGCTTGGAGATGTTAAGGTGTTGGGTTATTATAAGTCGGATATCATCGCAAAAGGGATTGAGGATGACAATGTCATCGCTACCCTTATGCTCGATGCCAATGATATGGGAATGTATGCGGTTGAGGCACTTGTTGATTATAGTACCGACGGCTACAGTAACGCATACTATACCGTCCCGTCAAAGCTTGTGAAAAAGGGGGACCCCGAGATTGCGCAGGAGTGACGGTTCTATCAAGAAAAAACTGACGTTCATAATGATCTACATGATAGTGCTGATCTTTTTCAGCAATATCATTATGTTCGGACTTGTCAATAATCTCACCAGACAGCTGGATTCTGTCTATTCCAGCAACGTTGACCTGAACGAATTGCAGGAGCAGCTTAACGAACTCCAGAAGAGTCTCTATAACTATCTGAAAGTCAGAGATTATGATTCGTTGCAGGAGTATTATCGTGTCCAGCAGGATCTCAATGCAAGACTCTTTGATATGAATGACGACGTGACCGGCAACAAGTCGGATATTCTTGAGAAGAATATAAAAAATATGTCTTATCGCTTCATAAGAAAAGCGGATGATTCAATTGCCGCCAAGCGAGGCATGCAGATAGAAGATTATAAAGCCAATTATGAAGAAGCGATGAACATCTACGGATACATCAATTCGGATATAGATGAACTTAACGAAACTCTTCTGAAGAATAATGCTGCCAGCTACCGGTCGCTGCAAAGTGCGCTGGGAATTCTGGAAGTTGCGGTAGTTGGTGTTCTTGCCATCATAATGATATTCGGAATATATGTTATGACGAAGATGACCAACGAGATCGTTGCACCTCTGACATTGCTTTCAAAGAAAGCGGAATTGGTCGGAGAAGGTGACTTTAACCAGAAGCTGGATATAGAAAGCGGCGATGATGAGATCGGAATAGTTACCAATGCATTCAACGGAATGGTTGATTCCCTTAATGAATATATGATCCGGGTTAAAGAAAGTGCCGATAAGGAACTTATGATGGAGAACCATCTGAAGGAAGCAAGGCTCAGGTTTTTGCAGGCTCAGATCAATCCACACTTCCTTTTTAATTCTCTCAACGCCGGCGTACAGCTTGCGGAAATGGAGAATGATGAGAAGACATCGGTCTTTTTAAATCGCATGGCGGATTTTTTCAGATATAATGTCAAGAAGACTACAGAGGATGCGACTCTCGAAGAGGAAGTAAAGTTAGTTGATGACTACATTTACATTCAGAATGTCAGATTCGCCGGAGACATTGTTTTCATAAAGGATATCGATGAAAGTGTCCTGGGATACAGGATACCGAGTATGATACTTGAACCGCTTGTTGAGAACTCGCTGCAGCATGGTATCAGAGATGATCTTTCAAGCGGCCATATAAAGCTTGAGATAAGAGATAAGAAGACATATATCTATATATGTGTTTCGGATAACGGAAAAGGTATCGACGAAGAAACCAGGAAGAAGATCCTGGGAAGCGGCAAGATAGAGCATGACGATGATTCTACGGGAATAGGAATGGATAATGTATTCTCAAGACTGGATTTCTATTTCGGAGATAATGCATCCTATAATATAAAAAGTGGGATCGACGGAAAAGGCACAGAGGTAATACTTAAGATACCGAAGAAGGAATGACATTGGGGTGACAAATGTTCAGAATACTTATTGCTGACGATGAAGGCATAATGCGTGAATCCATAAAGAATACGATCGAAGCTAATTTCGGAAGTGAGACTGAGATCGTTACCGTAAAGACCGGGCGCGAAGTTGTAGAACAGGCCGAAAGCTTCAGACCGGATATTGCCTTTGTGGATATTCAGATGCCGGGATTGTCAGGTATCCAGGCTATAAAAGAGATAAAAAAATTCAATTCTTCAATAGTCTTTGTCGTTATCACGGCATATGATAATTTTTCCTATGCAAAGGAATCCGTTAATCTCGGAGTAATGGAGTATATCTTAAAGCCCGTGAACAAGCAGAAGATAATCGATGTATGTATCAGGGCCAAGAAGAAGACCGAGGAACTGCGACAGAAGAGAAGTGATGATCTCAGGATAAAGGAAAAGCTGGAGATCGTCATTCCCATGCTGGAGACTGCTTTTATCAACAATATGCTGCAGGAGTCCGGGGGTGACAGAAACCGTAATTATCTTAATATTCTTGATATCGATGAAGAGAACGGATACGTTATAGTATTTGAGTATGGGGATGATTTCAAAGACGGTAACTTCACAAATGCCGTCGGCTCCAATGTAAAAATGAATAATTATTACAAACTCTTCAAGGAGACTCTGGCAGGATTCTTTGAATGTGTGACCGGCCCTGTAATGGGTAACAGGCTAATCGCTTATGTTCCCACTGCAATGGAGAAGATCAGTTATGAAGCGCGTAATGAGATCATAAGCAGGGGAAGATCCTTTGTTCACAAGATCGAAGAAGAACTGGACATGAAGTTTCGTGCGGGAATAGGAGGTGTTAAAAACATCGATATGATCTATGAATCCTATACCGATGCTCTGAAATGTCTGATGGAAAGCGACAAGCACATAGTGCATGTTATGGACCTCAGTGCTTCGGAGGATAAGAGTTCAACCCAAAAAGATCTCAGGGATATCGAAAGCAGATATCTCGCAAAAGCCATGAAGGGAGATACGGACGGAGCGCTTTCCGTATTGAGCGGAATGTTTGATATGTTCGGTAAAGACGATGATATATCGGAAGCAAGGATTTCCGTACTCGAGCTCATGCTTTCTCTTGAGAAAAAAGCCGGTGACGAGAACCTGGTGGGATATGATATCAAACGCCATGAAAGCTATATGAAAGGCGCTATGAAGATCGACAGCATTGCAGAGCTTAAGATGTGGGCTGAAAATATAACTACCAATGTCTGTGCGGAGATACTTTTGTCCAGAAATACGAAAGTCCACGGTGTTGTGGGCAAGGCGACGGAATATATCAAGGAACATTATGCCGATGATCTCAGTCTGGATGATGTTGCCAGACAGGTTGATATCAGTCCCTATTATTTCAGTAAGCTTTTCAAACAGGAAACAGGAGACAATTTTATTGAATTCCTGACCGGAGTCCGCATAGGAAAGGCTAAGGAATATCTTTCCGGAGACAAGTACAGTATTAAGGAAATTTGTTCCATGTGCGGTTACACGGATCCGAATTATTTCAGCAGAACATTTAAAAAGTATGAGGGGGTTACACCCACGGAGTTCCGTGAGAAAGGATAGATCTGTATGAAGTTAAAGGGGTTGGCGATCGTTTCTTTGGTCATGCTGAGTCTCCTGGCAGGAGGATGCGCTGAAGCGACGAGCAATGGGGGAAAAAAAGAAAAGAAGGACGACGACAGGATTCATATTGGCATGAGTTTTGATTCGTTTGTTATAGAGAGATGGATCACTGACAGAAATGTGTTCGTATCCACCGCGGAAGGAGCGGGGGCTGTGGTGAATGTCCAAAGTGCAAACGGAGATGTTGAGACTCAGATCGACCAGATAAGATATCTGATAGATCAGGAAGTGGATGTCATAGTCGTGGTTCCCATAGACTGCGGTTCTTTGTCAGATGTGCTGCTTGAAGCCAAGGAAAAGGGCATCAAGGTCATTTCATATGACAGACTTGCTCTTGATTCCAATGTCGATCTGTACATTTCTTTTGATAATGAAGAAGTGGGCCGCCTCATGGGAGACGCAATAAAGGAAGAACTGGGACCCGAAGGCGGAGGAATATATATGATCTGCGGTCCGGACACGGACGCAAATGCCGTAGAGGTCGAAAAGGGATTTTCCAAAGCAATGGAAAACAGCAATATTACGGTCTTATATAAGACCAGATGTGAGAACTGGAATGCCATGGAAGGTTACGAAGCTGTAAAGACCGCACTTGAAAACTATCCGGAAGTTGATGCGATCATGTGCGGCAATGACGATATTGCCACACAGGTTTTCATGGATCTGTCGGAGAACCGGCTGGCAGGGAAGGTGCTGCTTACCGGACAGGATTGCGATCTCATGGCCTGTCAGAGGATAGTTCAGGGAACACAGCTTGTTTCCGTATATAAGTCTTTTGAAACTGAGGCGAAGGCTGCGGCGGAAAATGCCATAAGGCTTGCAAAGGGTGAAGATATAAACGTGGACAGCGAGATCTTTGACGGCAAATATACCGTTAAGTATCTCGAGTTGGAGCCCCTTGCGGTTACAGCGGATAATATTGATTCCATAATAGTGGACGGAGGAGTTCATACAGAGGAAGAGGTGTATTCCCGCTAAAAGTAGCACATTTTCGACACAGGGATAGCATTTTTTTGCTATCCCTGTTTTTTTATGTCCCAATTTGTTAACAATTTGTCAATAATTTGCTAAATAATCGCAATACATTTAAAAAAGCCGGTGATAACATGAAGGTGCAGGAGAAAACCTGCCTAGTAAATCTACTATTTTTCTTATAAAGGAGGAAAAGCACAGATGAAGAAAAGACTTATATCCTTAGCTCTTTCAGCAGCACTTGTTGGAACAATGCTTACAGGATGTACAGGTGATGCAGGCGCACAGAATCCCGCTCCCGCTGATAACAACGGTGGCGCAGCAGCAACCCAGGCTCCCGACGCAGGCGGCACAGATGCTACTTCCGCTCCCGTAGCAGAAGGTGGAAAGACCATCGGCATCGCAATGCCTACTCAGTCTCTTGAGAGATGGAATCGTGACGGTTCTTACCTTAAGGAGAAATTCGAAGAGAAAGGTTACACAGTTCAGCTTACATATTCCGACAACAAGATCGATCAGCAGGTTAAGGATATCGAAGGCCTTATCGCTGATAACGTAGATCTCCTTGTTATCGCTGCTATCGATGGTGAGTCTCTCACACAGGTACTCGGCGATGCTAAGAGCAACAACATCCCTGTTATCTCTTATGACAGACTTATCATGGGAACTGATGCAATCAGCTACTACGTATCATTCGATAACTACACAGTTGGTAAGCTTCAGGGTCAGTTCGTAGAGAGCGCTCTTGATCTTGCTAACGCAGGTGACAAGACTTACAACATCGAGTTCACTGCAGGTGATCCCGCAGATAACAACGCAGGATTCTTCTTCAACGGTGCATACGATGTATTAAAGCCTTACATCGACAAGGGAACACTTGTTGTTCCTTCAGGCCAGACAACTTTCGAGAAGGTTGCTACAGCTCAGTGGGATACAGCAAACGCTATGGAGAGAATGCAGAACATCCTTGGTTCCTACTACTCAGACGGAACACAGCTTGATGTTGCACTTTGCTCCAACGACTCTACAGCACTTGGTGTTACACAGGCTATCGGAACTGACTATGCAGGAAGCAACACAGTTCTTATCACAGGTCAGGACGGTGACGTTGCTAACCTTGCAAACATCGTAGATGGCAAGCAGACAATGACAGTTTACAAGGCTGTTGCTAACGAGGCAGTTGCTACTATCGACCTCGGTGTTGCAATCCTTAACGGCGAGACACCTGATGCATCTCTCATCGACAAAGCAGGATGGAGCTTCGATTGCGCATATGATACATCTTCATATGACAACGGAACAGGCATCATTCCTTCATACCTGCTCGTTCCTACAGTTGTTACAAAGGACAACATCCAGAAGGAACTTGTTGATACCGGATACTACACACTTGATAGCAACGGATATCCTCAGGCAAACTAATCTGTGAAATAAAGTAAGGAAAAACAATTTATCGGGTAAGCGACGGATGGCACGCTTACCCGATAATATTAAGTAAGAAGTTAGGACTGGAGGGTTATTGCATTGTCAGATTATATTCTTGAGATGGAGAACATTACAAAAGAATATCCCGGAGTAAAGGCTCTGAATAATGTAAATCTTCAGGTTGAACGCGGAGAGATTCATGCGCTGGTCGGAGAGAACGGTGCCGGCAAGAGTACTCTGATGAATGTTCTGTCAGGAACGATTCCGTTCGGCCAGTATACAGGGGATATAAAGTACAACGGTAGTGTATGTTCCTTTTCAAATATCAAGGATTCCGAGGCAAAGGGAATCGTTATCATTCACCAGGAACTTGCACTTATACCGGAATTAACGATTGCCGAGAACATGTTCCTTGGCAATGAAAGAAGTAATTCGGTCGGTAAAATTGATTGGGCGAGGACTTATTCCGAAGCCCAGAAACAGATGGAGAGGGTCGGACTTAAAGAAAGATCCGACGTACTCATAAAGGATATAGGAACCGGAAAACAGCAGCTTGTAGAAATTGCGAAAGCTCTTTCCAAGAATGTTAAGCTCCTTATCCTCGACGAGCCTACTTCATCACTTAATGAAGAAGATTCCAAGATGCTTCTTGATATGCTTCTTGCATTCAAAGAAGAAGGTCTTACATCCATAATAATCACACATAAATTAAATGAGGTTGCATATTGCGCCGATAATATCACAGTCCTCAGAGACGGTTCTACCATCGAGACCATGTCCAATGCAAGTCATGATATCGATGAGGAGAGGATAATCAAAGGAATGGTAGGTCGTGAGCTTACCAACAGATTCCCTTCCAGAGAGCACAACATCGGTGAAGAAGTAATCCTCGAGGTTAAAGACTGGACGGTTTACCATCCTGTTTACACGGAAAAGTGCGTTGACAACAAGGTAAGCTTCAAGGTACACAAGGGCGAGATCGTAGGATTCTCAGGACTGCAGGGTGCCGGAAGAACAGAACTTGCAATGTCTCTTTTCGGAAAGAGCTACGGATCTCACATTACCGGTCATGAGTATATCAACGGCAGGGAAGTTCATCTGAAGAATGAAAAGGATGCTATAAAGCACGGCCTTGCATATGTTACTGAAGATCGTAAGGTTAACGGACTTGTCCTGGAAGATTCCATAGCATGGAATACTACAATGGCCAAGCTTGAGAAGGTAAGCAAGAACGGTATCATCAATGTTCAGGAAGAGAACAAGGCTGCTGAAGAATATAAGAAAAAGATGAACACAAAGACACCCAGTGTTCAGCAGGCAGTCGGTAATCTCTCCGGTGGTAATCAGCAGAAGGTTCTGCTTTCCAAGTGGATGTTTGCTGAACCGGATGTACTCATTCTTGACGAGCCGACCAGAGGTATCGACGTCGGTGCCAAGTACGAGATCTACTGCATAATGAATGACATGGTTGCACAGGGCAAGGCGGTTGTAATGGTATCATCCGAGCTTCCCGAGCTTCTCGGAATGTGCGACAGGATCTACGTTATGAATGAAGGAAGTATGGTGGCTGAATTTGACGCTAAGGAAGCCACACAGGAAAAGATAATGAGCGCCATTCTGTCTACGGACAACAATCGGAAGGAGATAACAGCATGAACATCAAAGCGTGGATAAAAAAATACACCATGGTTATAGCTCTGGTGGTGGTATTCGTATTCTTCACCATACTGACCGGAGGGCGTCTGGTACTGGCGCAGAACGTGTCAAACCTCCTGCTGCAGAACGCATACGTACTTGTAATGGCTTGTGGTATGCTCCTCTGTATCCTTACAGGTGGTAACGTCGACCTCTCTGTAGGTTCAACACTTTGTCTTTCAGCCGCTCTTTCGGCTAAGATGCTTCAGACAGGACATTCGGCACTTACGGCAATACTTGTTTCCGTAGCCGTGGGAGTCGTAATCGGATGCATTCAGGGTTTCCTTATAGGTTATGTTCATATCCCGCCTTTCATCTGTACACTTGGCGGTATGTTCCTTTACAGAGGTTTTGCCCGTGTCGTACTGAGTTCCAAAACAATTGCGGTTACAGATGACAAGTTCCTTAAACTTTTTGCAGATTACATCCAGATCAAAGGTTTCGACAGAATAGGGCAGACGGCTGCAGACGGATCTAACCTTCCCAACAAGTTCTATTCAGCACTTATTGTAGGTATTCTGATAGCTATAATTGTTACTGTAGCTACTATCATGAAAAGAATGAAGCAGAAGAAGAGCGGATACAATGTATCCAAGCCTTTCGGAACATATTTCAAGCTTGTTATCATCGACGTCCTGATCATCGCTTACTCTTACAAGCTTATGAACTACAAGGGTATCCCTGTAATGCTTATCTGGATCCTTGCAATAGTTCTTATCTTCGCTTTCATTACAAGCTCAACAGTATTCGGTAGATACTTCTACGCAGTCGGCGGTAATGAGAAGGCTACTAAGCTTTCCGGTATCGATCCCAGAAAGGTTTACTTCGTTGCTTACTTCCTTATGAGCGTACTTGCTGCTTTCTCAGGTCTCTTAATGGCTTCCAGAATCGGATCTGTAGACGGTAACATGGGTAACTCATACGAAATGGACGCTATCGCATCCTGCTTCATCGGTGGAGCCTCCGCATACGGCGGATCCGGTACAGTACCCGGCATCATGATCGGTGCTATCCTCCTCGGTGTTATCAACCAGGGTATGTCGATCTTCGGTCTGTCCGATATGTGGCAGTACGTTGTTAAGGGCGGAGTTCTCCTTGCAGCCGTAGTATTCGACGTAGTATCCAACCATAAGACAGGTAAGTCATGATGATACGAAGCCTTCCGGGCTTAGATATTTACCCAAATTATTATTATTAACAAATGCTGAACAGGAGTCCGGAAGGGCTCCTGTTTTATGCTGATAAGTTAAGTTTTTTTAGATAATTTTTCCTTCCCGAAGCACCGTATATATAGACACTAAACCCTTATAATATGGTAAAATCTAATCATGTTTGCTAAGCTTAAAAACTTTATTCTGAAGGATCTTACAGGTGAGAATGAAGCCGCCAGAGTTGCCTTCATTGTAAGGATCAATTCCCTTTTGATGTGCTCCTATTTCATCATGTGGATCATTGGTTTCAGCTATGAAGGCAGATGGAGGAATGTTGTCAGCTGTGGCCTTTGTTTGTATGCTTTCGGAACCGCTGTCTGGCTTACTTACAGAAATAAAGTTAAAGCTGCCAGATATATATATAACGCAGTCCTCGTATGCTGGATGACTGCTTTTGTCATGCAGTGGGGGTGGGATTGTGGTATCCAGCATTTCGTATTTGTTCTGCTGGCGCTTATCTTTGTCAGTTCTTATACATCGGACAGTGTTAAGTTCCTTGGATGTTTGGTAATCTTCGCTCTTCGAATGTTCCTGTATATATGGCAGATCATCTATGATCCTTTTGAGATACTTAGTGATCGCATAACCTATATTTTTCAGATGTTCAATATAGTATATATTTTCACTTCGATGATCATCGTGCTCTATTTCTTTACCCGGGATAAGATGGCTACGGAGGCGAAGCTTGCAAGATACAATCAGAAGCTTCGCGCTGTTGCGGGACAGGATCCGCTTACCAAGCTTCCCAACAGAGAAAAGATATATGCATATATAGATGAGAAGATAAGAAGCAAGACGCTGGAAAACGGTATGTGTGTCGCTATGGGCGATATCGACTTCTTTAAGAAGGTTAACGACACCTACGGACATGATGCCGGTGACGAGGTACTAAGAGCTGTAGCGGGTGTTTTCAAGGAATATATGGTAGAACATGGTTCCGTGGCAAGATGGGGAGGAGAAGAATTCCTGTTCATCTTTGTAAATGAGAATCTTGATACAGCAGGTTCTGAAGTATTTGAATTGCTTGGAAAAGTAAGAGCCCTTCCTATCGAATGGAACGGAGAGACTTTGAAGATCACCATGACTTTTGGAGTTGCTGACGTCAATATCGCACCGGGAGACGGTGATAACGAGAATGTGATAGCAGATAATGTCAGGGAAGCGATCACTGCCGCCGATCAGAAGCTCTATATGGGCAAGAAGGGCGGACGTAATACCGTAATGATCTGACAGGATCTATTATAGAAAACGATGGCAGCATTCATTTACTGGGTTAGAAAGGAGTCGGACCATGGATTATGATGTGATAATTATAGGAGCGGGCCCCGGAGGTATTTTTTCGGCTTATGAGCTCTCAAAACTTAAGAGCAATCTCAAGATAGGTGTCTTTGAAACAGGTAATCCTCTGGAGAAGAGAAAATGTCCTATCGACGGAGAAAAGGTTAAGAGCTGTGTGGGATGCAAGCCGTGCTCCATCATGAACGGATTCGGCGGCGCAGGAGCTTTTTCTGACGGAAAATATAATATTACAAATCAGTTTGGCGGTACTCTTTACGAATATGTCGGTAAGAACAAAGCTATAGAGCTGATGAAGTATGTTGATGATATCAATGTAAGTCACGGCGGTAAGGGAACAAAGCTTTATTCGACCGCCAATACCGATATCAAGAAGCTTTGTCTTAAGAATGATCTGCATCTCCTTGATGCATCGGTAAGACATCTCGGAACAGATATCAATTATGTCGTACTGGAGAATATCTTCAACGAATTAAAGGATAAAGTTGATTTTCATTTCCTTTCACCCGTACAGCGTGTTGAGAAGACATCTGAAGGATATAAGATCTTTACGGGAGATGATTCATACGAAGGAAAGTACTGCATCATATCCGCGGGAAGAAGCGGAAGCAAATGGATGGAGCAGGTCTGCAGCGATCTGAAGATCCCTACGAAATCCAATCGTGTGGATATAGGTGTACGTGTTGAGCTTCCCTTTGAAGTATTCTCACATCTTACGGATGAGCTTTATGAAAGCAAGATAGTCTACCGTACCGCGAAATACGGAGACCTTGTAAGAACTTTCTGTATGAACCCCAAAGGTGCGGTCGTTAATGAGAATACCAACGGTATAGTGACTGTTAACGGTCACAGCTATGAGGATCCTGAAAAGCAGACCGAGAATACCAATTTTGCTCTTCTTGTTGCGAAGCATTTTTCGGAGCCTTTCAAGGACAGCAACGGATATGGTGAAAGTATTGCGAAGCTTTCCAATATGCTGGGCGGAGGAGTCATTGTTCAGCGTTTCGGAGATCTGACCACAGGTCACCGCAGCACGCAGTCAAGGATAGATGAAGCATTCATTACACCCACGCTTGCAGCGACACCGGGCGACTTAAGCCTTGTAATGCCCAAGAGAATACTGGACGGTATCATTGAGATGATCTACAAGCTCGATAAGATAGCTCCGGGAACTGCCAACGATGACACGCTTCTCTATGGTGTGGAAGTTAAGTTCTACAATATGGAAGTGGAGATAGATAAGAATCTGGAGACACTGTACAAGAATCTCTTCATCATAGGCGACTGCAGCGGAATTACACATTCGCTTTCACATGCATCTGCCAGCGGAGTACATGTTGCAAGATATATAGCAGAGCAGAATTAAGATATATTAAAAGCGTTGTTCGTTTACAGGTGAAGAATAAAAATAGCTTATAAAGAAATAAAGCGCCGGTTCGTTCATACCAGCGCTTTATTTTTTATATAGGTTTCTGTCATCATAGCTCTGACTGTCTCGGGAAGGTTCTTTCGCTCTTCGCGGCTCATGGAAGGCACATCCACGGGCGGCAGATATTCCACAACCACATGGGCCGGTTTCAGGGCAGGAAGATGATCCTCGAATATCGTCTGTGTATTGTTAAGTACTACGGGAACTATCTTACACTTACCCATCTCTGCGATCTTGAAGCTTCCTTTATGGAATTCAAGCGTAGGCTCAACGGTTTTATTTCTTGTACCTTCGGGGAATATGGCCATTGAGATTCCCCGTTTGATCTTCGCTGCGGAACTCTTGATCACTTTAAGTCCCTGTCTCAGATCGGTCCTGTCAAGGAATTCACAATGAAGCATCATCATCCATGTAGTAAGGGTGAGATATTTTTTCATTTCCTTTTTCGCTATATAGCCTGTAGGACGGGGAACCTGTCTGTAAGTGATAAGTATGTCAAAGATACTGCGATGATTAATGATATAGAGAACAGGCTCATCCTTGGGAACATTTTCAAGTCCTATGAATGTGGTCTTAACACTTGCCAGCTTCAGACATACACCGAAAGCCCAGTTAACGATACCCAGACTCATTTTGTCTCTGGCGGAAGGGCTCACGATACCGACAAGAAGCGCAATAAGCTGAAGCGGTATGGATACCGTCAGAAAAATAATCAGAAGCGGAACCAGTATGATAAAACGGATCATTGATATATCTCCTTTATGGTAAAACCTGTCTTTAATGATAACATTATAGAAGAACTATAGCCATATTTTTTTAATTACTGCCTTAACGTGTTAAATATCAGGTTGTATCACACTTTCATAACGTCCCCAAAAATAATCGGTCATATAAGTGTTATAGATTTCCGAAGGAACGCGGATATTTATTCCGGCGGATGCTCCGTCCAAAAGGTTTTCTCCGACTTCCGGAAGGGCTCCGCATGGCAGTGTTACGGTTCTTAAAATATCAGCACCGTAAAAAGCTCCGTCTGACAGAGAATTGACGGAAGAAGGAAGAGTAATATTTACAGCCTGACTTCCCTCAAAGGTGTGGGATGCTATGCCTGTAACAGCCGTATCTTCAATAGTATCCGGCACAGTAATGGAAGATGCCTGTACTCCGCTTTGAGTAAGGCCTGTAATGATGATGCCGGTGTCTGTAACATCGTAGGTAAGGATATCCGTACTTCCGCTTGATATCACCGCACCGTTTTGTGATACGGCAACCGGATAGGGAATGAATGTCGATGACAATGAAGTGTCTTTCCTTTCTCTCTTTATATCATTTACAAGCAGCATGGTATTGTAAGTCATACCATAATCATTGGTATGGAAATTCGAATCATAAAAATATCCCGGATCCATTATGTGATCATCAAGAGAAGAGATGACGGGAATGTCAAGCTTTGATACGAGGGCATCCACGAAGGCCTGCTTCTGCTCATCTGAGATGTCACTTACTGAAAGAGCATTAATGGGACAGAAACCAAAATATACGGTTGCACCCTTTAACCCGGCCATAAGGGAATATCTGTTGATCATATCCGCAAAATCGTCCGTAACAATGGATGCGTCGATATCGGGAAGTGAGTCGGGGGCATAACCTTTGGACATGATATTGTCCGGTCTCGGATAAATGATGTCACCGTATGCGTCGAATGAAGAAAGAGCATATACATTATTATCCGAAACGGAAGCCGCATTTGCCGAGAGATTTTTTCTCTCATTGAGAAAACCTTTAAGAGAACCTGTCATTCCCGGTATGGAATCGCTTCCGAGAGCAAAGAGCATATCCGATCGTCCTTCACAGGATTTCCATAGAGAGTTATACCCTTCGAAATCGGAATACATCTGAGAGTCGATCTCGGGACAGATGATTATAGTATCTCCCGGACGTATCTCGGATGCAGACAGATCCAGCATGGGCTTTAATCCTATGGCTGCGTAGAGTCCGAAATTGATACAGGGTTCACCCAGTTCCTTTTCGATAATCTTTGAATCAGTTCCGAAGGCTGTGGAGGAACCACCGATAACTATGATCCTGGGAGATGGTGTGCTTCTTAATCTGTCATATTTAAGAGGCAGTCCCGCGTAGTAGCTTTCGCCGTATACGGGAGGCAATCCCGAGACATAGAGAATCACAGCTGCGACAGGTATCATGATGATAAGTGCGGCAGCAGCGATCAGGCATATGAATTTTCCGAGAGGTGATATTTTTTTCATTCCTGTTAAAAATTAAAATAAATAAATGTATTGTCCGATCCGGATCCGGCGCTTACTGCGCCTGTCAGTATGACCAGCCATGCGGATAGTACTGCAGTGACGAGCGCAAGTCCGGTGCTCTTATTTTTCTTACAAAGCTTTCCTGTTACAGTTGTAAAAATTATCGCAGGTATCATGACATAAAGGTATGTGATATCAGGCATGCATCTGGATATCATGATCTCCGGATAAGCCCAAGGGGATATCATGGCTTTAAAAACGAGTAATGCGTTCTCCAAGGTGTCTGCTCTGAAGAAAACCCAGGCGGCCGTTACTGTGATAAAAGTCCTGATCACTGCGGGTATCTTCCATATTAGAGATCTTTTTCCTGATCCGGAAGCCTTACATATCCTGCTGCTTAACGGAGCAAAGAGTATCTCGATGATCTGTGTGATACCGTGTATTGCTCCCCATATTATGAAATTGAGAGTAGGGCCGTGCCAGAAACCGCTTACTATGAATACGATGAATATATTTATATATCTTCTTACGGTTCCCTTCCTGCTTCCTCCCAGGGGTATATATATATATCTGGTAAGCCACTTGGTGAGAGTGATATGCCATCTCTTCCAGAAATCTCTGACTGATACTGCAGTATAGGGTGAATCAAAATTCTCGGACAGCTTTATCCCGAAGAGAGAAGCACTGCCGATCGCTATATCCGTATATCCTGAGAAATCAAAGAGTATGAGGAAGGAATACATGACAGCAGCAACGACGGCTGAGAAGCCGTCTGCATTCATAGGCGAACCGAATATCGATGCCACACCTGGGGCAAGGAGATCCGCGATGGCGGTCTTTTTTACAAAACCAAGAGATATCCTTGTTATGCCTGTGAAAATATCCTCCTCCGAGAGAGTGTGTCTGTTATCCGTCTGAGGGATGAAAACATCAGGTTCTTCTATGGGTCCCGCCGTTACCTTGGGAAAGAAGAGTGTATATAAGAGGAATTTTGCGGGATCATTAGCATTATCGATCTTTCCTGATCTCAGACCTGTCAGAAATGAGATACAGCGGAAGGTTATATATGATATACCGAGAGGAACTGCAAGTGACAGTTCCATATATCTGTTCAGGTATCTGTAGATGAACAGAAAGGCAACGGAAATAACGATCCCGAAGATCATGAATCCCCGGGATGCTTTTCGATGTTTTGCTATCCCGAGTCCGAGCAGGTAGATGATCCAGAGGTAAATGATCATCGTCGGAAATGAAGACAGAGAGAGTGATGCATAGAAGAGCACGGAAAAAACAAGCAGTACCGCATTTCCGAAACGTGCCGGAAGCAGGTGATAAAAAAGTACCGCTATCAGCAAAAATATTAGGAATGAAAGTGATGTAAGCTGCATATTATTCCTGTATCACTCCGCTTGCGTTAATATCATCTATCAGTTTCCCTGTTCGTATTGCCGCTCCCTCTATGGTGAGGTGACTGGCATTGTCATAAAAATAGCCGTTGCTCATCACATATGTTCCGGGGGTGGATATGATCTGACAGTTTTCCGTATCAAGCATTGAAGAGAGTCTGTCACAAAAACTTCTCGTACTTAAGTCCGCTTCTTCCTTGCTCATACCGTCAATGCATATGGGCGGAAACGAGAAGCAACAGCTGGCTCCCTTATTGTTTAGTTTATAGCAGAGCGAATTGAAGCGCTCCATTCCGACAGATGTTACAAGTTTTTCCGAGGGGAGTGATGCTTTGAAAGGTCCGCCCGGATTCCTGACTGTGATAAGATCGCCCTGGAAATTCATTCCGCTGCGCGAGTAAGCAGCCTTGCTGTTAATGGATTTGCCGGGGATGATCTTTCTCTTACCGTTGAGATAAGGAACGAAAGTTCCGAGCAGTGATCTGTTCTCTTTAAGATCCATCTCCTCCAGTATGTCATAATTGCTTTCCAGATATTCCCAGTTGGCGACGCTTCCGGATTCGCTGTTGGCATACATGGTATCGATATATTCGGGAGCGAAGATAACGATATCACCTTCGTGTACATTATTCTCAAGTAGATCCATAAGGGGGATTATCCCGTAACGGTAGGAACATGAGAAGTTAACCACCTGATAATCCGGAAAAGATGTCTGTATCATCGGTGAGTTGATACCGAAGGTCAGGCTGGAACCGCCCACCAGTATTATCCGTTTTCCATCCGTGTTCTTAAGACGCATGAATTTATCAGCCAGTGCGGAATCATAATCGTAATCATAAACTCTGGGCAGCGATGCTATGATATGAAGGTGGCTGAGAGAATAGGTATAGTTAAATGCGGAAGGAGAATATTTTTTTAATGTCTCAGGCAGGTAGAGGGTTGTGAGTCCCGTGCATCCGGAAAAGCAGCTTTCTCCCAGATCATCTATTCCCGTCGGGATTATGACAGTCTCTATATCTCTTTTTAATCTGAATGCCTCGGGACCGATGGCAAGAACCTGTACACCGTCGATGCTTTGAGGGATACAAAGAGTATCATCTTCAAGGACCGCATCATCTGTCAGACCCGTGATGATGAGTCCTTTTTTTCCCATTCTGTAGGTGAAATATTTCTCGGGAGTGATCTTTGCCCACTCGCAGTATAGGTTCACATCACTTTCCGGCATGTCAATCATCGCACCGGGAGCATGATGGATCCCGCTGCCGTCAGCTTTGGTATTATATCCGGTGAGAACATAACCTTCTCTTTTATAACTTCCGTTATCTTCGGGAAGATTATAGAAAGTAGCGGGACTGCAGTCCGACAGAGCCTCATTGCCGCTTACCGGAGAGAATGTTCCGCCGTTTGGATCGATATTTACATCATATGTATGGGAGCTTTTGAAATTTGCAAAGCAAACGGTATCGCCTTTAAGAGGGAGATGGAGATCTTCATCGGATGAAAGAAATGTACCGCTTTCCGAGAGCGGCAGATCTTCGGTCCACCCCTCAAAGATAACATTTGCGCTGTCGTAAGAAACAGATAATTCTGCAACCTCGCCGTAACGATGATCCGCAAGCGGCGGTGATGCTATGCTTCCAGGTCCCTTAGTGAAAGCCGCAAGAGTGACGGGTTCTCCGATAAATGAAAGATCAACTTCGCTGTCATCCCTTACCGTGAAAGTAAAACTGTCCCCTGTGGGGAGAGGATAAGGGATACCGTTGACGGAAACGGATGAGAGTACGTGGTGATCGGAAGGCGAAAAGCTTATGGATGCGGATCCTCCGGTAGGTACCGGCTGGGGAGTGGTGATAACCGCACTCCCGGCACCGTTTATGAAAGCATGTATGTCGCAGAGGTGACCGGGCTTATAATAATAGCTCCTGTCGGTAGTCGCGCTTCCAAAGTAAAGAGTGGAGCTGTTTCCGGATACGCCATCCTTTTCTTCATAATAATAATCGGGATGGAATGCTACATTAAAAGAAACTTCTTCGCCGATGGGAACAGTCGTGGGATTTTCGGACAGGATATCCATACCTTTGTCGGGTACAAGAAAAACAGTCGCATAGCCGTCTGAACCCGGTTGCGAAGTGGACCCGAAGTATGTTTTAAAGACTGATGCCGTTATAACCGCTATGGAAAGCAGTACGGCAAACAGGAAATCATTGCGATTCATTGTAGTTTACCATAAAATAATTCATGTAAATCATACCACATGGCGTTCTTTCGGGCAAAGAAAAGCATGGATTGCGGGAAACACCCGGGGGTGTTAAAATCAGAACGCCGGTGCGCATCAAAATCAGCCGGGAAAAGGACAGGTAAGGATAATGAAAAATAAAGATTACCCTTTGTATGATACGCTCAGACAGATCACCGATCTAAAAGATATGGTGTATTCCCACGCAGAGGAGCTTGCAGACAAGACAGCATTTTCCTGGAACGAGGGAAAAGAGGTAAAAAGCAAGTCTTTTGCCGATTTTAAAAATGATACCGAGGCTTTCGGTACATGGCTTTACAGCAAGAATTATAAGGATGTTCATATTGCCGTTATCGGTGAGAATTCCTATGAGTGGATAGTAGCTTTTATGTCGGCTGCCAACGGAGGTGATGTTGCGGTTGCGCTTGATAAAGAGCTTCCCGATGATAAAGTAAAAGAGCTCATAGAACAGGGCGAATGTTCCGTTGTATTTGCTTCCGGCAAGAACTTTAAAGGTCTTATCGGTGAGAACAAGCAGGAAGAGAGTGCTGCGGTATGCACCGAGGTGCCTATCGGCGGAAAGATAGTAGACGTCTACAGCCTTGATGATGTTGAAGATTTTATCTCTACCGGAAAAACCCTTTTAAGCGGCGGTGATACGGAATATAAGGATTACAAGATCGATCCCGAGAAGATGGCAGCGCTTTTCTTCACTTCGGGAACTACCGGAAAGAGCAAGGGTGTAATGCTTTCCCAAAAAAATATGGCCGCGGATATAAATGCTGCCTGCAAGAACTTTTTCCTGGAAGGCGAAACAACACTGGCTCCGCTTCCTTTCCATCACGCATTCGGACTTATCACGGCAGTTTTCATGGTGTTCAACTACGGAAAACTTGTTTTCATCAACAGATCACTTAAGCAGATACAGAAAGAACTCAAGCAGGTTAAGCCTGATATGATGTTCCTGGTTCCGCTTTTTGTTGAGACTTTCTACAAGCTCATCCGTCAGGCCGTAAGGAAGAAGAAGAAGGAAAAAGTATTATCGGTAGCAAGCGGTGTGAGCAATATGCTTCTTGCAGTCGGGATCGATAAACGTAATGATATATTTAAGGAAGTTAGAGAGGGCCTCGGAGGTAACTTAAAAGTTATAATTTCCGGCGGCGCTCATCTGGATGAGAAGTATGTTAAGGCATTCAGAACTTTCGGAGTTGATATCCTTTGCGGATACGGTATCACAGAATGTTCTCCCGTTCTTTCCGTCAACAGAAACCATTATTTCTGCGACGGCAGTGTGGGACTTCCTCTTAAGGGATGTGAAGTTAAGATCGCCGATGACGGTGAGATCATTACCCGTGGCGATAACGTAATGATGGGATATTATAAGGATAAAGAATCAACGGATGCCGTATTTGAGAACGGATGGTTCAAGACAGGTGATCTGGGATGTAAAAATGATAACGGATTCCTTTTCATCACCGGAAGAAAGAAGAATCTGGTCATCTTAAGTAACGGTGAGAATGTTTCACCGGAGGAGATCGAAGACAGACTGCTTAAGCACGAGGAGATAGCGGAGATAATAGTTTCCGGAGAAAACGGACAGCTTATCGCAGAGATCTTCCCTGCTGAGGGACACATGGGTGATCAGGCATTCTTTGATGCGATCATCGACAAGGAAAATGAGAAGCAGCCTCAGTATAAGAAGATAAGAAAAGTTATTCTTCGTGATACGGAATTTGAGAAGAATTCAACGAAGAAGATCATAAGATATAAAAAGGATCAGGCTTAACCTGACACAAAAAATATAAAGGAGAAGTAATATGTTTGAGAAGATCGTAAATATTCTTGTGGAGCTTACTGAGAACAGTGTAAGTCCGGAGGACATCTCAAGAGACACAAAGCTTGTTTCGGATCTTGATCTTACATCTCTTGATGTTGTGAATGCTGTTGTAATGTTCGAAGATGAATTTGATGTTCAGATCCCCGATGACAAGATCGCTGATCTTGAGACAGTAGGAGATATTGAAGAGTATCTGAAAGAACTTATAGGTTGATAGATTGTCAGACAAAATACTGATCAAAAACGGAAAGCTGGTCAATCCCCGTGGGAAGAGCGGTATGTTCGATATTCTCGTGGAAGACGGGAAAGTAAGCTGTATCGCGGAAGCGGGGAGTATGACCGGAGATGATGTGATAGATGCCGGGGGCTGCATAATAGCGCCCGGATTTGTTGATGTCCATTCTCACTTCAGAGATCCCGGGCAGACTTATAAGGAGGATATCCTTACCGGGGCCGAGGCTGCGAAGAGAGGAGGATATACATCTATAGTCCTTATGGCGAATACGATTCCGACGGTGGATAATGCCGATACCGTAAGATACGTATTGGATAAGGGCAAAGAGACAGGGATAAATATACACACCTGTGCAAATATAACCAAAGGAATGCAGGGCAGCGAGCTGACTGATTTTGATGCACTTAAAAGTGCGGGAGCCATAGGTTTTACCGACGATGGCAAGCCGCTTCTTGATAAGGAGCTTGTGCGTGAGGCTATGGTCGCTGCAAAGAAACTTGATGTTCCGCTCAGCTTTCATGAGGAAGATCCCGCATTTATAAAAAATAACGGGATAAATCACGGCAGGGCATCAGAGCATTTTGAGATCTTCGGTGCCGACAGGGAAGCAGAGATCTCTATGGTAAAAAGAGATATCGAGCTGGCAAAGGAAACCGGGGCGGATATAGATATACAGCATATCAGTACCGCAGAGGGTGTTGAGCTTGTAAGAGAAGCACGCAGGACTCATAAGAATGTACATGCGGAAGCAACCCCTCATCATTTTTCACTTACCGAAGATGCGGTCATAGAATTCGGATCTTTAGCCAAGATGAATCCTCCTCTCAGGACAGAGGAAGACAGGATCGCCATAATAGAAGGCTTACGTGACGGTTCTATTGAAATGATCGCTACGGATCATGCTCCTCACAGTATGGAGGAGAAGAATAAGGGCCTGCTGCAGGCTCCCAGCGGAATAATAGGATTGGAGACGGCACTTCCTCTGGCAATAATGAATCTTGTGGATACGGGATATCTGTCAATGGAGCAGTTTATCGAGAGGATAAGCTGTGCACCGGCAGCTCTCTATCATCTGGAGGCAGGTGTGATAGAGGAAGGCAGGGCGGCGGATATGGTCATATTCGATCCGAAAGAGAAGTGGATTGCCGGTGATTATGC
>Ga0256407_10003992_pt1 | contig 25300 bp, 23 predicted proteins | sample RumenRJG_04DNA_FD_193489 | JGI IMG/M metagenome (GOLD analysis project Ga0256407, IMG submission 193489) | Bovine rumen microbial communities from Lethbridge, Alberta, Canada - RJG_04 | ecosystem: Host-associated > Mammals > Digestive system > Stomach > Rumen | place: Canada: Alberta... | reverse complement strand
ATGTTGTACTGCATCAAAGTTAGTGTAAAACTAGCAATCTGTGCAGAGAAATGAATCGACTGGCATCTGCCAAGATTCAGAAGAGTCTTGCAATCGCGATATGCACATTCCGTAGCCCAACGCATAGTATAGGATGAAAAGGTATTTATACAATAAGAAACTGCAGTTGTCTGTTGAATCCTGTGAACGTTAAAATTACTTTTTATTCCTTAATTCTCTATCGATAAAAGATGCTCATAATTCGCAAATTCAGCATTGAAGACGAGTTGATTATGAATGTTAAAATTATAATTAAAATGCAATTGTTTGATTATCAGCAAGTTATAATTTTGGTTTCTGATTTTAACCGCAAAAAGTACCAGATTTGTAGCCTTATTCTGTTAACTGCGTAAGGCTACGTACCTATTCGCGCAAGCTTACGAAGTTAACTTCATAAGCTGATGAAGTTAACTTCATTCAAAATGTTGACCTTTTGAGGGGTATTTCCCATGCTTTTTCGGGGGCAGAATGCTTCCCGTACGTTCTAGATGGAGCAAAAGGTCGACACTTTTTCTTTTAACAATTCGCTGATAAGGTTTAAATAGTGTGAATGATTACACCTTGTTTACCAGTCTTCATTTTCATTACCAGCCAAACCATTCTTCAAGCATTCTTCTATCTTGTCCATCACAACATTGGAATAGGCGTGAGACATTACCAATGCTTTACAAGAGGTTTTCTTGTGTGAATCCTTGACAGCAAAAGGGAAGCATGTGTCCAATGTCCATTTTTCATCTGATCGGGTTGGGCGACTTTGATATCCACCAAATGCAGAGACCCAACCTCCACCAATCATCTTGGTAACACTATAGAATGGAACGGTATAAGTAACTCGTACTTTACCATCCTTAATATCACATTTGATAATAGGGGAGATGCTTATGTTATAACGATTTGTTCCTCCTGTATGTTGTGCAATATCAGCGACATATCCCTGTGCAATGATGGTGCCAAGTTCCTTGTCATTGAGTTTGATGACTGAGTTGGCATCATTGAATGTTGCGGTAAACCAATAATTAAGAAGAACATACAACTGTTCCTTACTCTTTCCGGGAGCCTCCATCACTTGGACATAATCAATAGCATTGTTTTTATCTAGTGTAAGTTGACTACCTAAGTTAGTTGCTGCTTCAACCCATTTAACGCCATACTTTTCCTTGGCGTATTTTTCAAGTTCTTCAGCTCTAAGAATTTGAGCATTTACTGTTACAACGGCTGTTAGCATAATCGCTAACGATAATAATAATTTTTTCATGATCTTTACAATTGTCTATACCTTGGAACTATTCCGAGGTTTCTTTAAATGACATTGCAAAGGTATTGTCGGTTTGTGCAGTCTTTCTACACAGACTGATATTTCTTCAAAAATTTCTTTCTCCTTCAGTGGTATTAGTTGTCCCTTTTATTAAGAGTGCTTTGTTAGAGAAAGTTGGACATTATGATTTAATAAGGAGAATCGGATTATTAAATAAGAAATGGGAGCTACAAGTACATACCATTTCTTATTTGATGATTTATATGTTTTGCTCAATATTCTTTATCTCGTTCCAATTTGGTATTGGCAAAATTTTTTTTTAAGAATCGTGTCTTCAAGTTTATCGAATAGCACCCCTCTTGCAGTACTTGTTGTAGTGGCAAATAAAATATGTCAAATAAAAAAGTCCTGTAAGTAAAAGCTTACAGGACTTTGCGGAGAGAGAGGGATTCGAACCCCCGGTACCTCTCGGTACGACGGTTTTCAAGACCGTTGTAATCGACCACTCTACCATCTCTCCAATATTGTGGCCTTGCTTTGTTTCTTAAAAGCGAGTGCAAAGGTAGGGTTTTATTTTGAAACTACCAAATTTTTATCTAACTTTTTTCGAAAAAAGTTTTAGAAAGAGTTGCTTACCTTATATTATTATGAGACATTGGCCTTATTCTTGTTCTTTAGTTCTTCCTCTTTCTTCCTTTCCATTTCTTCGATAACCCATGGATCTAGTTCTTTTTGCTCGTGCTTTTCCCAATAGGCGCAACTGTGGATGATTTCTTCCACCCATACTACGATGCCGAAGATAAACCAGGCAATGCAGAATTGCCAGAAGAATCCGAGGTTGTTCCACCATGTAAAGATTATATTTGTTACCATATTATTGCTTGTATTGATATTAAATCGTGGGCAAAGGTAAAAAAATCATTCGGCTTATGTGAAAAAAGTCTCTTTTTTTTTGTTTTTTAATCAAAGATTTTTATATTTGCCATTGTAAACCTTATTATATAGTACTAGTTACTATTCATTCGCTTAATATCAGATAAACATATGACACAAGAGAAATTCTTTGAAGTAGAGAAATACGAACAATTCGAAAATGAAGAACGAACATCTTTTAACTTTCAAGTAGTCTTTGCCATGATCATCCTTAATTGGCAATGGTTTCTTCTGTCTATCGTCATCAGTGTTAGTGCAGCTATGCTTTATCTGCGCTATACGAAACCTGTGTTTCAGATGTCGGCAAAGATGTTGATCAAGGATGAACAGACTCCGCGAAATAGTCGTAATCAGATGCTTTCTAATATGCAGGATTTGGGTATTATGACCAATTCTGCGGGTATTGATAATGAGGTAGAGGTCCTTCAATCTTCTATTTTGGCTCGTGAGGTCGTAAAGAAGATGAAACTTTATGTTTACTACACTGCTATTGGCCGTGTCGGATCTTATTTAATGTATCGTGATCAACCGATCAATGTAGACATCGACCCTGCACACCTCGATAAACTTGATGAGGATTTGATAGAGAGTGTCTATAGTGCTACGATAACCTTTAGAAAGAGTGGCCCTCGTTATTTCATCGAAGGTACTACTTATAAAGGTGGTATGGCGATAGGGCGGTTTGAGCGTACTCTTACCTCTTTCCCTTGTTCGATACGTACGAAGATTGGTACACTTACCTTTACGAATAATCTTAATCGTATCGGTGGACGTCCGCTCAGCAGTTATGATGCCATAACTTGGCAGGCTACAATTGTACCGCCTGTCCTTATCGCTAAGAAATATCTGGGAGCGATGTCGGTCCAGCCTACGAGTAAGCGTACTTCTATTGCGCAGATTACTCTCAAGGATCAGATTCCTAATCGTGGTGTTGATTTCTTAAGACAGTTGGCTCGTTGTTATAATGAGCAGGCCAACGAGGATAAGAATGAAATTGCTCATAAGACAGAGGAATTTATCAACGACCGTTTGGCTAAGATAGATAAGGAATTGGGTTCTACAGAAGGTAAACTCGAAGGATATAAAAAGCGTAATAATGTGACCCAGTTGCAACTCGATGCTACAAATTCGCTACAGCAGAGTGCTCAGTTCTCTGATAAGTTGCAAGAGGCTACTTCTCAGGTGCAGTTGATCAATTATATCCGTGAGTATGTGAATAAACCGTCTCATGCTTATGACTTGATCCCTTCGAATATCGGAATACAAGATCAGTCGTCTACAGCTTTGATTGCTGAATTTAATAAGGGCGTGCTCGATCGTAACCGCTTATTGAAGAGTGCTAGCGAACAGGCTCCGCAGGTACTGACACTTACCAGTACGCTCGATGAACTTCGTAGTTCTATCCGTACAGCTTTGATGCAGGCTCTTCGTTCTGCTGATATTAGGCGTCAAAGTTTAGCTAATCAGTATCAACTTTATCAGAGCAAGGTGAACAATTCGCCTGAACAGGAACGTGTGCTCACGCAGATAGGTCGTCAACAGGAGGTTAAATCTGGTCTTTATCTGATGTTGTTGCAGAAACGTGAAGAAAACTCTATCTCTCTTGCAGCTACAGCTGATAAGGGTAAGTTGATTGATGACCCTCAGGTAGACGGAAAGGTATCACCAAAGTCGGCAATCATTCTGTTCTTCTCGATGATTTTGGGTGTAGGTCTTCCTTTTGGAATACTTTATCTAATTCAGTTCCTAAAATATCGTATCGAGGGTCATGATGATGTAGCGCGTCTTACCAATCTTCCTATCGTTGCTGATGTTGCGGTGGCTAGTGAGAGTGCTAAAACGGCAGCGGGAATTGTGGTGCATGCCAACCGTAATGATTCTATCGATGAGATATTCCGTTCGCTGCGTACGAATGTGCAGTTTATGATGAAACCAGGGGATAAGGTGATACTTTTCACCTCTTCAACGTCAGGTGAGGGCAAAACCTTTAATGCTGCCAACCTGGCTGTCAGTTTTGCTTTGTTGGGCAAGAAGGTGATACTCTGTGGCTTTGATATCCGTAAGCCGGCATTGGGTCGTCTTTTTGGACGTTCCGACCGTCATCAAGGTGTATCTACATTGTTGGTAAAGAATGAAGTTACCGAGGCTGATGTTCTTGGACAAATTGATAAATCAAACGAAAACGAGAATCTTGATTTACTTTTGGCGGGACCTACACCTCCGAACCCTGCTGAGCTTCTGGCACGTGAGAATCTCAAGGACATCATTGATGTGCTTAAGAAGAATTACGATTATGTCATCCTTGACACCGCTCCGGTAGGATTGGTTACTGATACACTTCAGGTTGCTAAATATGCCAATGTTTGTTGTTATGTGGTACGTGCCGATTATACTCCGAAGAGTAATATGGGGCTTCTCAACAGCCTGGTAGAGGATAAGAAGATCAACAATGCTTGCATTATCCTGAACGGTGTGGATATGTCGAAGAAGAAATATGGCTATTATTATGGCTATGGCAAATATGGCAAGTATGGACGCTATGGCTATGGTTACGGTTATGGTTATGGCAAATATGGTCGTTATGGTTATGGTGGTTACGGAACTTTTGGAACTTATGGAAATTATTCCGACAGTCACTATGGTAATGCCAACGATAATTCAATAAAAAGATAAATTATGATTATAGCAGTCGATTTTGACGGGACAATCGTGGAACACAAATATCCTGCGATAGGTGAAGAGATTCCTTTTGCTACGGATACTCTAAAAATGCTCATACGGGAACATCATAAGTTGATACTCTGGTCGGTACGTGAGGGCAAACTTCTTGATGAGGCTGTAGAGTGGTGTCGTCAGCGGGGGGTGGAGTTCTATGCTGTGAATCGTGATTATCCTGAGGAAACCATAAACAACAATCAGCATTTCAGTCGTAAGTTGAAGGCTGATGTATTCATAGACGATCGTAATCTTGGTGGACTTCCCGATTGGGGGACTATCTATCGTATGATTACCCACCACAAGACATGGAATCATCTCATCACCGAGGCTTCTTATGGGGGAAGTAATCATCATCGTCCTAAAAAGAAGCATTGGTGGCAATTCTAATGATAACAAAGAATTATAATTAAAAACAGATATGAAGAAATTATCTTTATCCATATTAACCCTTTTGGTAATGGCCTTATCTGTCATCACTATGACAGGTTGTGGCAGTAGTAAGAATGTAGCCTATTTCCAGAATAGCGATAGTATGCTTGTGGCGAGTAGCAGGGCTCTCTATGATGCCAAGATTATGCCTAAGGATGTACTTACGATTACTGTAAGTACAGTGAATTCTGCGGCTGCAGAACCTTTTAATCTTATTGTGGCTACGCCAATGAATGCCAACTTGCGTACTACTGCCACTCAACCAACTTTGCAGAGTTATATTGTTGATAATGAGGGATGTGTGAACTTTCCTATTGTCGGTCGTCTGCATTTAGGTGGAATGACAAAGAACGAGGCTGAAAAGTATATTGCTGGACAGATTGCTCCTTATATGGCACAGAGTGAGCATCCTATCGTTACCGTTCGCTCTATTAACTATAAGATATCTGTATTGGGTGAGGTTGCTCGTCCTGGTATGTTTACCGTTGCCAATGAGAAGATCAATGTGCTCGAGGCGTTGGCTCAGGCTGGTGACTTGACGATCTATGGTGTTCGTGATAATGTGAAACTGGTTCGTGAGAATGCTGATGGTAAGATTGAGTTTCATCGATTGAACTTGAATGATGCTAATCTGGTGAATTCTCCATATTATTATCTGCAGCAGAACGATGTCATCTATGTAGAGCCTAATAAGGTGAAGGCGCAAAATTCTACTGTCGGTACCACCACTTCTTTGTGGTTCTCTGCTACGTCAATTTTGGTGTCTATAGCATCTTTATTGGTGAATATCCTTCGATAAGTGTATGATTTTGTAAGAGAAATCTAATTAACTATATAAAGAGAAAATGGAGAGTAATAAGCATCACCACCATCACCATCATCATAGAGATGGTGCGTCTGAGTTCAAATATAGGAGTTTGAACTCCTTGGAGCTCCGTAAGAAAATCAGTAAAGTGCTCAAAATCATTATGACTGTGATAGCCGTTCTTATGGTATGTGCAGTAATCTATGCTTATTTATTTGGTTAGATTCGGGGTATAGAAACGTTGTGGCGTGTACTGCTACGTAGTACGGACATTCCTTATAGGAGTGTCCGTTTACTTTTTTCGATCTTTGATGGCTGAGATATTCCTGATGAGTCCTTCGTATTTTGCTCGTTTTACGGCGCTACCTTTGAAGAGCTTTCGGTATTTCTCTACGGATAGTTGTTCCCAGTCTTCTCGGGTCATGTCGAGTAGTTCCGGTTTGGGTTGCAACTCCGGTATATGGTTGGGTTGCGCAAAGCGATTCCACGGACAACTCTGTTGACATCGGTCGCAGCCGTATATGCAGTCACCCATCTGTTGGGCTATGGCTTCCGGTATGTCACCACGATTTTCTATGGTCTGATAACTTAGACATCTGTTGGCGTCAAAGGTGGTGTAGGGACCGTGTTGCTGTAAGGCATGGGTGGGGCAGTGGTCTATGCAGGCATGACAGGTTCCACAGTGGTTTCGCATGGGTTTGTCATATTCCAATTCAACGTCAAGGAACAATTCGCCTAAGAAGAACATACTTCCTGCCTTGGGGATGATGAGTTGATGATTACGTCCTGTCCATCCCAGTCCTGCTTTTTCTGCCCAGTATCGTTCGAGTACAGGTCCGGAGTCCACGAATATCCTACAATGGTTGGCATTAGGGTTATTGCTGTGCAGTTCATCTTCGAATCCGAATTTGGTGGCGAGGAGACGTAGCTTCTCTTTCATGACGTCGTGATAATCCTGGCCTAGTGCGTAGGCGGCAAACTGATATCCATTCTTGGGCATAGGGTGAGCCGGCGTATAGTTCATGGCTACCGATACAATGCTCTTGACTCCATCCATGAGGAGTCGGGGATCTAGGCGCTTATCTGTGTAGTTGTTCATATAGCTCATCCCCGCATTGCCTCCTTTGTCGAGCCAATGTTTCAGCGCCTCTGCTACCTTCTCGTCTACCGGTGCAGCCTGAGCGATACCGCATGCAAAAAAGCCGAGGTGGATGGCCTCGGCTTTGATGTTATTCGAAAGTTTTGAATTCATATCCTTGCTCTTTAAGCCATTTTAAAGCTTCCGGTAGGGCATACTTTAGTTTATCGATACTTTTCAGCGAATCGTGAAAGGTTATGATGCTGCCGTTTCGGGTGTATTTCTTTACGTTGTTTACGACGTCATCGGCAGTAAGCCATTTGGAATAATCGCGGGTGATAACGTCCCACATGATGATGCGGTATTTGCGATTTATCCACCAATATACGGTACGCCTCATAAGTCCATGAGGGGGACGGAAGAGATGGGCATGTATCAACTGGTTAGCCTCTTGGGTGTTGGCAGCGTATGTGATGGCCATGTGCTTATACGACCCTAGGTGGTTGAAAGTGTGGTTACCCACCTGATGTCCTTCCTCTACGATCTTATTATATAGGTCATGGTAGCGAGCTACATTCTCGCCAACCATGAAAAATGTTGCCTTTGCTCCGAATTCTCGAAGGGTCTTCAGAATGAATGGGGTAGACTCCGGTATCGGTCCGTCGTCAAATGTCAAGTATACGGAATGATCGTTCTTGTCCATTCTCCATGTAGCGGCTGGATACAACCAGCGTAGGAATCTGCCTGACTTCTCTATGAACATTCTGAATCCTCCTTCTATTTATTGGCCTTGCAGTGTTTGACCTCCGCGACTTTGATAGAGTCGATATGAGGCATTCATCTGTTTGGTGATGGCATTGGCATAATTCTTGTCTACCATGCCTGCAATCTCTGCAGCATGATTCAATACCATGAACTGGCGTAGACAGTCGCTCTGACTCTGCATGAATCGGTCGTTGCTCAATGATAGATACCAGTTGGCGTATTGGGTTGAATTCAATACCACTCTCTGGAGAATCTTCTTGGCTTTGCTCTTCTGACCAAGCATAGCATAAGCCTGTGCCATATCCAAACCACCGCTCTCGAAGTTGTAAGGTACGTTGTACTCCGGTATCTCTTTCTCTGATTTCTCGAGTACTTTCAGTGCCTTGGCATCTTTGTTCTCTGCAATCAACTGTAGGGCAAGTCCGGCAAGCAAGCGGCGGTGTGTGTAGCACATACGCATGGTTGTCTCGTCGATATAAAGACCACGTTGACTGAGGTTACCATATTTGAAACGTGTCATCACGTTATGATAGGTCTTCTCGGTATCGTAGTTCTTCATTCCTGCGATAGGGTTGCCTTGATGTGTTGTCGTGAACGGTGTAATACGGTTAACCAGACCTTCCTGAACGAAGTTGTCGCCTAGATTCATATAGTTTTCATCACCGACGGTGATCGCTACATACAGTGGACGGGTCCAGTTGCATTGTGCTAGCATCTCAAGCATCATCAGATCGCCTTTGTATAGTGCGTTCTTACCCTTGAGAGAAATCACCATTCTGCTAGGAATAGAATCTCCTGCCATCATCATACCACTCTTCTTGACTGCCTCTTTATCGATGTCGAGATACAGTGTATCTGTAGGGATAAAGTGCATATTGCTGTCTTTAGAGCGAACCCAGTATTTCATGATGTTTTTCAGCTCGAATGGTTCGTCACCGAATTGTGCCTTAGCTTCTGCCGGATTCTGTTTGTAGAAGTCCAGAATCTGTTGCTTGGCATCAGGGTTTACTTCTACGTATTCGTTTGTTCCTGAGCAGTAGTCGAGTCGTGGCCATGTGATAGGAACAGAAGGTGAATCATATGCTGGGCGTTTCATCTGGTCGATATACCAGTCGGTCTGCAGATAACTCAGGTTGCAGACACGGAAGTTGGTGCCGACTCCTTCTACCTCTTGATTGTACCAGAGTGGGAAGGTATCATTATCTCCGTTTGTGAAGATGATTGGGTTACCCTTCTCCTGAAGTGACATCAGATAGTTCTGTCCGAAGTCTCTACATGTATATCGATTACTTCTGTCGTGGTCATCCCAAGTTTGACTTACCATCTGTATTGGTACAAGCAATGCGAGGATTGCTACGATAGCGGAGATTACGGTGCTCTCGATCTTGCAGTGTTTCTTCAGTAGGTCGATGATAGCTGCAACGCCCATACCGCACCAGATAGCAAAGGCATAGAACGAACCTGCATAGGCGTAGTCTCGTTCGCGTGGTTGCATAGGTGTCTGGTTCAGATAGATGACGATGGCCAGACCTGTCATGAAGAATAGGAAGAATACAACCCAGAATTGGCGTATACCTCTTTGTCCGCGATATGCTTGCCAGAACAGACCGATCAGTCCTAGGAGTAATGGTAGACAGTAGAACACATTGTGTCCCTTGTTCTCTTTCAGTTCATCCGGTAGTTTGCTCTGGTCACCGAGACGGGCGTTATCCAAGAAACTGATGCCTGTAATCCAGTTGCCATGCTCTAGTTCGCCATTGCCTTGTAGGTCATTCTGTCGACCGGCAAAGTTCCACATGAAATATCTCCAGTACATAAAGTTGCACTGGTAAGAGAGGAAGAATCTGATGTTCTCCAATGCTGAAGGCATCTTGACCATGATATTCTCACCACATCTGTCGTAAGGCTCTTCACTGCCGTCAACACCTCCCATCCAGTCTTCGTATGCTTGTTGATGAGCTGCATCGTACATACGTGGGAACAACATATTCTGGGCATATACATATTTATTCTTATGACTTACTACGAAGTAAGAGTCTTTTTCGTTCTTGGAAGCCTTTTCTTTGCGCTGATAGATTGGAGCACCTTCTACTGTCACAGGTTTGCACATGTTGCCATCCTGTTCGAGTTTTACCTGTGAGGTGTAAGCCTGTCCATACAATAAAGGACGGTCACCATATTGGTCACGACTCAAGTAACTACCTAGAGTAAAGATATCCTCAGGGGAGTTTTCGTCCATAGGTGGGTTCGCTGTACTTCGGATAACGATGAGTGCATAGCTGGAATATCCGATCATCAGCATCAACATGCACAATAAGGTTGTGTTCTTGATGCGAGCACTTACTAAAGGTACGAGGCTCTTCTCTCTCTTGACTTTGCGGTTCAGTACAAACCACAGAGCGATGAGAACGACAACACCAATGAAGAATGCGCTCCATCCGTAACCATAGAAAGGTATACCGAGCATACCTACAGCGAGTAGGAAGGCGATGTTCTCTCGTTTCAGGTTCTTGTCTTGGTAGGTCTCGTAGATGGCCCATATTACCGTTGCAATCAGGAGGATGATGTATATGATTTCACCCGTGTTGAATGGGCATCCGAGGGTGTTCACGAAGAATAGCTCGAACCATCCGCCTACTGTGATGATGCCAGGGACGACACCATAGAGGACGGCAGCAACGACAACAAAGGAAATTGTCAATGCGATGAGTGAACCTTTCAGGTTGGCATCCTTGAATTTCTTGTAGTAGAATACCAATACGATGGCTGGGATGCAAAGCAGGTTGAGCAGGTGTACACCGATGCTGAGACCTGTCATATAGAAGATCAGTACCAGCCAGCGGTCGCTGTGTGGTTCATCAGCATGGTCTTCCCATTTCAGGATTAGCCAGAATACTGCTGCTGTGAAGGCTGAAGAGAAGGCATATACCTCACCTTCCACGGCAGAGAACCAAAAGGTGTCGCTCCAGCAATAGATGAGCGCACCCACCATACCTGATGCTTCGATGGCTATCAGTTTGCCGATGGTCATCTCACTCCAGTCACGCAGAATCAACTTCCTTGTGAGATGTGTGATCGTCCAGAAGAGGAACAAGATACATGTTGCACTAAGAAGCGCACTCATCGTGTTTACCATCTTGGCCACTTCTGTGGTATTGCTGGCAAATTGTGTGAAGATGTTTCCGAGCAACATGAAGAAAGGTGCCCCAGGAGGGTGACCGATCTCTTGTTTGAATGCGGTTACAATAAATTCAGGACAGTCCCAGAAACTGGCTGTCGGTTCAATTGTGGAACAGTATGTGTACGCTGCGATGACGAAAGCCACCCAGCCCAAAATATTGTCCACTAATCTGTACTGTTTCATTTATAATAAATATTTATTGTGATTTCAAAATACCGTGCAAATATACTTATTTCTTTTGAGATTTTTATCCAAACCGCCTATGAATTGTAGCTTCGCTACTTTAAATTAGAATGTTTTAATACATTTTTAAGAAATGTTCTTCTAACTTATCTTTGGGTAGATCGGCTGTTTCGTGATAATGCAGTTTGTGGTTTACGCAGGCGATGTGTTTCACATTTTGTAATATTTCTGTGATGTCATGACTTACGATGACGATGGCACATTGCTTGTTGATATTTGTGAGCATCTCGTACATCTGTTCTTGGAAATGACGGTCGATGTAGGTGTTCGGTTCATCCAGTATGATGACGTCGGGACGTGATACGATGGCTCTTGCCAACAGTACTCTCTGCAACTGTCCTCCACTAAGGGCTCCGATAGGGGTGTTCTCGAACTTATCCAGTTCCATATACCTCAGGCATGCTTTTACCTGAGCGTGTTGTTCCTTGGTATAGGGACGTAGGAATCTCTTTTGTTTAGAGAGTCCCGATAAGACGACTTCATACACTGAGATAGGGAATTTCCGGTCTATGGCATTATATTGTGGAAGATATCCCATCGTGATTTCGTCAACTTTTTTACCATTCTTGAAATACTCTACCGTTCCACTTTTGGGACTCTTCAGTCCGAGTAGAATTTTCATCAATGTGGTCTTGCCACCACCGTTTGGGCCTATGACGCCGAGGTAGTCATGGTCGTATATCGTGAGATTGGCATCGCTTACGACTGTGTTGTTATCGTAGGACGCCGTAATATTCGTTAGTTTGATAATTGGTTCCATATCATTTTCGGTTCTTTATGGTTAGACTCCTTGCGATCTTCAGCATTTCGTCACACCAATTATAATTCAATGGATTTATCTCTGTCGTCCCCGTATTTGTCGCCTCTTGTATGGTGATGGTTTTGCGCGGACTGAACTGTTTCTGTACGAAGATCGTTCTTACATCTTTCTGTTTGGCTCTGTCGATGAGTGCTTGGGTTTGACAGGCACTCGGTTCTTTACCTTCCTCTTCGAGAGGTATCTGTTCAAACCCGTATTCTCTTGAGAAATAGGTCAGGGTGGGGTGGTAGATGAGGAATGCGGAATGGTTAGAAGGGTGTTTCTTGAGTATCGTCCTAATCTTTGTGTCCACCTCATTTATCTTTCTGATCAGTCTTAGGTAGTTGTTCTTATAGTAGCTACTGTCTTTGGGCGACTTCTTAACCACGGTGTGATAGATTTGGGTCGCAATATTCTTGGCCGATGAACAACTCATCCATGTATGCGGGTCTTCGATCCCGTTTATATCTCTTATGGGGGTGATACCTTTCGAGGTGTCGATGATGACTAATTGAGGAGCATTCTGCTTTAGTTTTCGCATCCAAGTTTGTTCGAAACCAATCTTTCCGACCTTCATATAGTATTCGGCATGACTGAGTTCAACGATCTGTCTTGGTGTTGGCTCGTAGGTTTCCGGGCTCATTCCCGAAGGTACCATCGTCATCACCTGGTATCTGTCGCCGACGATTTGTTCTGTAAAATATCGCATCGGTTCTATGGTCACGGCAATAACCGGTTGACTGCTTTGTTCAATGTTGCATGAACAAAGGGATAGGATGCTGGCAACCAAGATGATGTATCGTAACACTTTCCCTATGGTTATACTCGTGATACTGATCGGAAGGTTAGCGCGCATCAGTCCTAAGGCTATGGTTATTCCTGAACCGATGATGGGTAGGAAGGCAAAGAATCCGGCCCAGGCACCTTTTCCTTTCATGAATTTCTGTGCCTTTTCCAGATCTTTCTTCTTGACGTGCAGATATTTCTCTATCCATTCCACCTTTCCCAGACGTCCTATAAAATAATTGAATAGAGATCCTGCTACATTTCCGATGGAACCATATACGACAAGTTGCCATGGATTCAGGTTGGCGGCAATGAGTGCTGCCATAACTGCCTCACTGCTGAAAGGAAAGAAACTTCCGGCAAGGAAGGCGGCGACCAACATTCCCCAATAGCCCCAGTCTGTTAGAAATGGAATAAGTGTATCCATAGGTTTGGTGTCATATTGAATAGGGTGATCAGTAGGGTGATGATCATTATGAATATGAAGACGATGTTGTTTGCCTTTCCACGGGTAAGGGCTATATAGTGTGCAATGATAGGGGATGTGCTTACCGTGAAAATCGCAATCAGTTCATCATAGTGACTTGGGAAAATCAATAGGAGTAAGAATATGGCGATGTCTATGGTTATGAATGACTCATAGAACATGCGTACCTTGATGTTGTCTTTATAACTTGTTGTCAAGAAATGGACGATACCTATTATAGACAATAGGACGAGCCAGATAAAAGATATTCTTCTTGGAATATCGATGATAGTCCAGTTAAAGAGTTGATTTGCTGATATTAATTCCGTGAGATGTTCGATGACCCATCTGTATTTTCCTATATATATATAGTAGCCTTCTAGGAACCAATATGGCATGATGATACCTAATATCGAACTCCAGAAGTTGCGCCAACTCCATGCCATGATCTTTGTGGTAAGGAGTATCCAGATGATCGGTAATAGATAGAGTATCTGTACACAGAAGAACGAAAGGATACCTAGAAAAGTGAAGGCATAGAATATGGAGGTTGAACTATCTTTGCGTTGATAGGTCTTAAAGAACATCAAGAAGAATCCTGCACAGCAAAGACCTGTTGCCGCGGCAGTGTTGTTTCCGAACAAAAAGTTTTCCATGACGGAGAATACGAGGAAGGAGCATGACACCATCCTACTATAGATTCTGATCAGTGCATTTCGGTTGTTTACTTCCACCATGAAGTAAGAAGTTACTATCATCAATAGGAACGAAAGCCACCACCCGTGTGTGAGAAGTCCACATGCGAGCCATGTAAAAACACTGTAAAGAGCCGCTGCAGGAAGGGCAAAGCGGCTCTCTGAAATCTTATTTTGTATTCTCTTTCTTGCCATGAATTACAAATCCTTTCCGATATCAGAACGGAAATATTTATCTTGGAATTTGATCTTCTGAGCTTCTTTGAAACTCTTCTGAAGTGCATCTTCCTTATTTTCTCCGTAACTGCTTACTGCGATTACGCGACCACCATTGGTAACGATTTCTCCATCTTTGACAGCGGTACCTGAGTGGAAAACCACAGAGCCCTCTACGTCATCGATACCTGTGATTGGGTAGCCTTTCTTGTAAGCTTCGGGATAACCACCACTTACTAGCATGACGCAGACTGCAGAACGCTTGTCAAACTCGATATCTCTCTTGTCCAGATCACCTTGTGCTACACCTTCAAAGAGGTCTACGATATCACTCTTTAGTCTGAGCATGACACTCTCCGTCTCAGGGTCACCCATTCTGCAGTTATACTCGATGACCATAGGTTCGCCTTCTACGTTGATGAGACCAAAGAAGATGAAGCCCTTATAGTCGATATTCTCTTCTGCGAGTCCTTCGATGGTCGGCTTGATGATACGCTCGTCAACCTTTTGCATCCATTCTTTCGTTGCGAAAGGTACTGGTGTGACGCTACCCATACCACCGGTGTTGAGACCCGTGTCGTGTTCACCGATACGTTTGTAGTCTTTGGCTTCTGGAAGAATCTTATAATTCTTTCCATCTGTGAGGACGAATACAGAGCATTCGATACCGCTGAGGAATTCCTCGATGACAACCTTGGCCGAAGCGTTCCCGAACATACCGCCAAGCATTTCCTTGAACTCTTTCTTGGCTTCTTCCAGGGTAGGGACGATGAGTACACCCTTACCGGCAGCGAGTCCGTCGGCTTTCAGCACATATGGTGCCTTTAAGGTTTCAAGGAATTTCAATCCTTCTTCTATGGTATTACCATCGAAAGTTTCGTAAGCTGCTGTCGGGATGTTGTGTCTCTTCATGAAGGCTTTGGCGAAATCCTTAGAACCTTCGAGAACAGCACCTTGTTTTGAAGGACCAATGACAGGTACATGACTTGTACGAGGATCATTTTTAAAAGCGTCATAAACACCATTTACCAAAGGATCTTCCGGTCCTACTACTACCATGTCAATCTTTTCATTGACAGTGAAATCCTTCAGCTTGTCGAATTCGTTCACGCCGATGGCTACATTCTCACCGACGTTACCGGTACCGGCATTACCCGGAGCAATAAAGAGTTTTTCTACTTTCTTGCTCTGTGCAATTTTCCAAGCTAAGGCGTGTTCACGGCCGCCTCCTCCTAACAATAGAATCTTCATCTTATTTTTTATTTGGTTTTTAGTTTTTTGTATTCGCAGGGAGATAATCAAAGAAATATTGACTGATTCTCTCATGCAAGTGAGTACTTTGGTGACCTCGCATATTATGAGGTTCGCCCGGATAAACGAAGAAGTCCGGTTGGGTTCCTGCTTCGATACATGCTTTCAGGAAACTGAATGCATGTTGTGGTACTACCACCGGGTCGTTGAGACCGATGATGATCTGTAGTTTACCTTTCAGGTTCTTTGCCTTAGGGAGCAGACTGCATTTAGCGTAGCCCTCAGGATTTGTCTGTGGGGTATCCATATATCTTTCACCATACATCACTTCGTACCATTTCCAGTCAATGACAGGACCACCGGCAACACCGACCTTGAAGACATTAGGGTAGGTAGTCATCAGATTTGTTGTCATGAATCCGCCGAAACTCCATCCATGTACACCGAGTTTGTCTGCATCTACGTATGGAAGACTCTTCAGAAATTTTACACCTTCCATCTGGTCTTTCATCTCTTCCTCTCCGAGGTGACGGAAGGTAACCTGTTCAAAGTCCTTGCCTCTGTTCTCGCTACCTCTGTTGTCAAGGATGAATAGCAGATAGCCTTTCTCTGCCATATAGGTTTCCCAACTGCGTGAACAGTAATGCCAACGGGCATCTACATTGTGCGCATGAGGACCACCATATACATATATAATAGTTGGGTATTTCTTCTTGGCATCGAAATTCACAGGTTTCACCATGCGATAGTATAGGTCGGTGACACCGTCTGCCGCTTTGATCGTACCACACTCGTAGGTAGGAACAGTATATCCCTTCCATGGATTCTCTGCCTTGAAGTATGTCGTGCGCTTAGCATTTTCTGTATTGATAATCTCAATGTTTCGAGGAATCATTGGTGTCTGATAGTTATCAAATACATACATACCACTGGCGCTTAGTGTCGCTGAATGCCATCCTTTTCCGTTGTCAAGGCGTGTACGTTTGTTGTTATCCACGTTCACAGTCCATATATTTTGTTGGATAGGACTACATTCGTTGGAGGTATATATGATGCTATGGTTCTTTTCTTTGAAACCGATGACATCCATGATGACCCATTTGCCTGATGTGATCTGCTTTAACTGTTTTCCGTTCTTGTCAAATAAGTACAGATGATTGAAACCATCTTTTTGACTTTGCATGATAAACTTGGAATGATCCCAAGGTAAGAACTGGATAGGGTGTAGAGGTTCTACATATTTGGCATCGGTTTCGCGATAAAGTTCCGCGATCTTGTTACCATTCTCGGCATTGTAACTTACCAATCGACAGTCGTTCTGGTCACGGTTCAACTCAAACATATAAATTGTCTTCCCGTCAGGACTCCATGCAATATTCGTGAAGTATCGGTCTGTCGGGTCTCCGGCCTTTAGATAGATAATCTTTCCACTCTTGATGTTATATACACCCACTGTTACCTGATGAGATGTTTCACCGGCCATAGGGTATTTGGTAGGTTCCGGAGTAGCGATGCGACTTTGTCTGGCCTTAGGTTTCCAGTCAAGTTCCGGAATCGTCACCAAAGGATAATCGCTCACCATACTTTGGTCCATACGATAGAAGGCTAGGAGTGTATGCTCCGGGTTCCAGAAGATACCACCGGAGATACCGAACTCATCACGGTGTACACTCTGACCATATACGATATTTCTGCTGCCGTCTGTCGTGAGCTGGTGTTCAACTCCCTTGCTATCTTTTACGAATAACTGGTCGTCACGTACGAAGGCCGATGGAGTGTTATCCTCTGTAACAGTACCCTTCTTCCAGTTGATGAGTTGGTTACCGATCTTTACGACACACTTTCCAGTGAAAGGGAAAGCAGTATTATAAAGGGAATGAATCTTTTTCACCCCCTTTATAGCATTTAACTTCTCGATATCAAAAAGAAGAGATTCCTTGCCGGTAGATTTATTTACCAGATAGCAGTTCTCCGCATCCTGGCGTACAAGTTCATCACCCCACCAAGTAGTCCAGCGGTTCTTAGCTATCATGTTATGATAGTTCTTGCCACCGAAGTTTAAGTCTTCAAGAGTTAGTTCTTTCAGTCCCTGAGCAGAAGCCATCATAGGAATCATCAGTAGAATCAGAGAAAAAAGTTTATTCATCTTCATTGAATCTATTACGTCTCTTATCAAAGCCGCCACGCTTGTTGCCTTTGTCAAAGCGCTTACTGCCTTTTTTGTTATAACTCTTTTCCTCTTTCTTGTCACCATCGTTTCGGTTTCTTCTTCCGCGTTTACCACCGAAGAAGTCTTCATTCTTACCAAAGTTTGGCTTGTGGAAGGTGAAGCTACGTATGTCTCCATCCTCGTTTTCCTCCTCGGCCTCAAGACGTTTCTTGAACTCACGGTTCTTCTTGAAACGATGCTTCTGTGCCATCTCGCGCTTTTCAGCATCCGTTTTCACGATACCACCCTCAGCACGGAATTCCTTCATCTTACCATCAAAGATAGAATATTTTCGGAACTCACATTCCAGACTACCGTTATATACAGGAATCTTGATAGAAGGTTTCAAGCCGATCTGCTCGAAGCACTCCTCACGGTAGCTCAATATCCAAGCTTCGTTACCCATGAAGACATGTTTCAGCCTCTCACCGATCATCTTGTATGTACCCAACAGGTTTGGTGTAGAGATACGTTCTCCATATGGAGGATTCGTGATCATGATACTCTTCTCCTCAGGCTTCTTGAAATCCTTGAAGTCGGCTTGTGATACTGTGATGTCTTTGCTGAAGCCAGCGGCACGAACGTTAAGACTTGCGGTGTTCACAGCCTTCATGTCAATATCATAACCATAGATGTGGTGTGTGAACTCACGCTCCTCAGAGTCGTCATTATAGATCTTGTCGAAGAGCTCCTGATCAAAGTTAGGCCATTTTTCGAAGGCAAATTCCTTACGGAAGATACCAGGACTCATGTTGCGTGCGATGAGGGCAGCTTCTATTAGGAGTGTACCTGAACCACACATAGGATCGATGAAGTCGGTGTCACCCTTCCAACCCGTCATCAGAATCATACCGGCTGCAAGGACCTCGTTGAGCGGTGCTTCCACACTTTCCTGTCGATAGCCACGACGGTGAAGACTCTCACCACTTGAGTCGAGACTCAGGGTCGCATCATCCTCAGCCACATGGATGTTCAGTCGAATATCTGGGTTGGAAACAGAGATGTTAGGGCGAGTACCCGTATTCTCGCGGAACTGATCGACGATAGCGTCTTTAACCTTATAGGTTACGAAGCGCGAGTTGCGGAATTCTTCAGAATAGACTACAGAGTCTACAGAGAAAGTCTTTCCCTTTTCAATATATTTACTCCAATCTATTTTCTTTACCTCATTGTACATATCTTCAGCAGACTTCGCTTTGAAATGAGCGATAGGCTTCAAGATACGGATTGCAGTGTGCAACTGAAAATTGGCACGATACATCATTTCTTTGTTACCCGTGAAAGAAACCATTCTACGGCCAATTTGTACATTGTTAGCACCCAGTTGGGTGAGCTCCTGAGCCAAAACGGGTTCTAATCCCATAAAGGTCTTGGCAATGAGTTCAAATTCCTGTTCCATTGTTGAATTCTAAATCTAATTTATCTATTTTTTCTCTTTTATACTTTTTGGTCTTAGGCTTCATATCCTTGGTCACCCAGACGTTTGCTCCGACGATACATCCTTCTCCGATTTTAATCCTTCCCAAGATGGTCGCATTGGAATAGATGATTACGTTGTCCTCAATGATAGGATGACGTGCAATGCCCTTGATAGGGTTTCCTTTATCATCTAATGGGAAACTCTTTGCTCCCAAGGTTACACCTTGGTAGAGCTTGACATTATTTCCGATGATACACGTAGCTCCGATGACGACACCTGTTCCGTGGTCGATGGTGAAATATTCACCGATTTGCGCACCAGGATGAATGTCGATACCAGTTTCAGAGTGTGCGATTTCTGTGATGAGTCGCGGGATGAGAGGTACGTTGAGTTTGTACAACTCGTGAGCGATACGATAGCTGCTCAAAGCCTTGATGACAGGATAGCAACTCACGATCTCTGCCTTACTGCTTGCCGCCGGGTCACCATTGTATGCTGCAGCGATGTCGGTGCCGAGTACTCTTCTAATCTCAGGGAAGGTCTCTATCACCTTCATGGATATTTCTTCAGCCTTACAACGTTCACACTCCAACTCCTCAGCAGTTTGTTCCTCAGCGGTATCCGCAAAGCACAGTCCTGCGAGCACCTGTTCAGCAAGCATTCTTTGTAGGCGCTCCGCTCTTACTCCGAGATGGAACTCAAGGGTTTGGGTAGTGAATGAATTTCTTCCGAAATAACCGGGAAAAAGAATTGAACGAGACAAATCGATAATTTCTTCAAGCGTCTTGCCTGAAGGCATTGGATTGCCGTCTCTGTACTGATGAAACAGTCCTTGTAGGGATTTCTCAGAGGAAAGCTCCTTTACTGTTTCGTTCAGTCTATGAGCTAAATCAATTTTACTCATTTATCTGTGTATCAATAATTCTGTTGCAAAGATAATATTTTTTTTGGTATTATCGGCTATATCTGTGTGCTTTTCTTATGAATTCTTTATTTGTTTTTATTCTTCAGTACTTTGTAGCAGTGTGCTATACGCCAGAAGGCTGTGAGGTTGGCGAGTACGGCTATTGTCATCATACCTCCGGCGAGCCACCATAGGTTTTTCGTCGCTCCTGTGAGAATAGCGGTGATGGCTGTTACCACGACGCGTTCCGGTCGTTGCATCAGTCCTACTTTGCATTCTATCTGTAGTCCTTCGGCTCTTGCCCTTACGTAGCTCACCATCACACTTCCCAATAGGGCGGTGAAGGTTACGATTCCCATAGAGAACCAATAGTCATCCGGATGTTCTGTAAAGATGAGGACGATACCCATCAACGTGACCATTTCACTATATCTGTCGAGGGTAGAATCCAAAAGTGCGCCAAAGGTACTCGTCATATGGCCCATTCTGGCAAGTCTACCATCCATCATGTCGAAGAGCCCCGCTAATAAGATGATGATACCGCCCCAGAAGATAGATGGCATATCACAGTCATGTTGGGCGGCATAGATGAAGAATCCCGCAGCGATGATGTTGCCGATCAGTCCTATTGTTGTGACGATGTTGGGTGTGATACCGATACGGATCATACCCTTTATCAGTGGATCGATTATCCGATAGATGATTTTCTGCAAAAAGTCTCTATAGTTCATGTCCCTTTGTAGCTGATTTTATTTTATCCATACAGCGATGATGATTTTGATGACAATTAAGGAGAATGCCGAATATAATCCGGCCAAGAGATCATCGGCTATCACCCATACCGCTCCTTCTTTCCTGTCGAGCGCTTTTATTCCGAGGGGTTTCACGATATCGTAGAATCTGAATAATAAGAGTGCCACGATAGCCCATAGGTAGTCATCTGGTCGGATGATAGATAGGGGAACCCATACGCCTACCCATTCGTCGATGACGACGCGTGCAGGGTCTTCTCCCCAGAAAGGACGTAATCGGTCTATTGCCCACATTCCGGTCCATGAACAGAAAATGATCAGAAACCATGTGATACTGCTCACGGTATCACCTTCGGGAAAAAATAGAGTGAGTATCATCCATATCAAGGTCGCCACGATAGAACCTGTTGTACCGGGTCCCCAAGGGAAAAATCCCGAACCCAACCCGGTTCCGATGATGACGGGTAGGAGAGGGACTTTCTTGTCGGATCTGTTTTTATGGTCATTCATACGATATACAAAAATAATAGAAAATACCAGAATATCCAAAAAGTTATTCTAAATATAATACTCTGCCGAGTCTACCAATCCTGCGCGTAAAGCATATTTTGTTGCCTCGTGTACGTTGTTTACCCCCAGTTTTCTGAAGATATTCTTTCGGTGTGTGTTGATGGTATGGAAACTGGAGAAACGTTTTTCGGCAATCTCCTTTGTTGTCATACCGAGGGCGATATCTATCAGTACCTCTGTTTCCGTTTTGGTGAGTTTTACCTTTTCTTCCTGTTGAGGCTCGGGAGCAAAGAGCATTTCCGTGGTACGTTGACAGATATATCGATGTTTTTGTATGGCAAAGGTGATTGATTCTCTAATTTCAGCCAGAGGCGAATCTTTTAGTACAATACTGAATGTATTGCGACTGCCTATCAGTTTCTTGATGAAGTCCAAACTGAGATCTTCCGAGAATAGAAGCCAATGTGTGCGCAAGAAACGGTCACTTAAGATGATCAGTTCCTCTGCGTCGTTGATATCGAAGAGCGTGTAGTCGAGGATGACAACAGCATCGTCATCCTGTTTCAGGGCTTCGATGAGTTCTGTTTTATCCTCTATATATTTATAGGATGTTTGTGTAGAACTCTCGATGATATAGGTAAGTCCAGCACGAGTTATATCTTGTTTGTCGGCAATATATATTTTCATATTGTAAGTAAATCTCCCTCTTTCTGTATTATATTGCTGCAAAGGTAACAAAATTTGTTGGAATATGATATCTTTTTAAATAAAAAACGGGCGCAAATGCGCCCGTTTTTGTGAGATGGGGGTGATGGTTACAAACTTAAATCAGCAGTATATGACAACTCACCGCCAACATAAACTTCAATTTTGTAATCAGAGTCAGCGTAAACAGGTATGTTAATCTTCTCACCTGGGAGGACGTCTGCAAGTTTCTGGTCGTCTACTAATACGCCATCCTCGATAGTCTTGATCTCTACATCCTTCATTGAAGTCGCAAACTTCAACCATGAAAGGTCGAATGTCTCATCATAATTAAATGTTACCGTACCCTGTGCTACTGATCTGTGTGGATTTGGAGACTCTAATGGGTTAAAGTCATTGTCTTTTGTAAAACCACAAGGCTCCATACTGATCGTGAATACATGATGTCTTGTGATTGCGACACTATTTATAGGGTTGATAACTAAAGCTGCTGCGAGGCAACCAATTTTAAAGAAATTGCTTAATTTCATGATGATTTTTATTTTTATAATATTGTTTGATATTTTGTTTAATTTGATGCAAAAGTATAATAAAAAGATGAATACACCAAAAATCTGGTTCATTATTTTATTATGTTCATTACAGATGGTTTTGTGGTAAATGTCTATAATAAAAAATAAAGAAATTCTATTTTCACAAACGGAATTTCTTTTAAACTTTAATTTCTTTATTCTCTTAGATGTAACTCAAGTATATATTTTATAATGACGACTAATCAGAAAGTTTTTACCACTTAACTAACTGACTTTTGTAACTTTTACATTTCGCATGTTTCGCATGTGGGGACTAAACAGTTTCGCATGTATATGTATAACTTTCTAGTCTACGGTTGCAAAGGTAAGGGATGGTTGCGAAAGTTCCAAACTTTTTTGTCAGTTTTTTCTTGGCCCTATTGCTTGATGTATGGGCTCTAATCTTTTGTGTTACAGTCGATTGCATTTTTTGCAGCGCCTTTTTTGTCCTCGAAAAGCAGCGCTCTTTGTTTGACTCTTGTGCGAATAGAACGTAAACTACTTCTACTAATGCACATAATATTTTCAATTTCCTCCTCGTTTTTCTTCATGTGCTCCAGTATCGAAAAGAACATATAACGGGGTGAAAGATCTTCGTAATCTTTGGTCAGATGATTGATGAAAGGTAAATCATGGAGTTTGTAGTATTCTATAAAGTGGATAAAATCTCGTTTCGTCCACTTGGCGATGTTTCCGCCATTCTGGATTTCTTCGAATAACATGTGTCCGTGATACAAGCTCTCTTGTCGTTTGGAGTTCATCTGTGAAACTTCCTCCTTCAGCATAGTCACCTCTTTCAGGTTAGACTCGTCTGATTTCTGTAACTTTTCAATCTGTCGTTTACTGATATTGATCAATAAATTGGATTCAATATTCTTGAGTTTCACCTTATTATATTTATAATAGAAGGAAACGATGATCAGTAGGGACAAAATGACGGCAAGGATAAAGATCGTCCAATATAGTTTGATATGTTCTCTGTATTGGATAGATTGCATCTCAAAGTCAAACTTACTCTGTATCTGTTTGATATCTTCTTTTTGTCTGTTACTATAATTTTTATCAACTAAAGAGGCTCTTTTTTTCGCCCATAGGTAGGCTTCTTTATATTTTTCTTCGCTTGCATATATTTCGGCTAAAGCTCCCATATATTGTTTTTTCTGAATATCTGTAGCTGTTTGTAGAGCTTTCTCCCAAAGTTTTATAGCTTCGGTTTTATTCCCATCTTCGTATTGTAATATCGCTAGTGCGTTATACGTACTGGCTCTCGGGGCAATTTCCAAGGCTTTAGCCAAATATTGCTTAGCTGAAGCTTTGTCATATTTTGAATAGATATATCCGATGTTTAAATAAAAAAATGCACGGTCTTGCGTTGGTACCTTGCTAAGATAAGGAATACAACTCGTGAGGTAAAATTGGCAACTGTCTATTTTACCAATACCATAATACTCTACGGCAAGGTTGCCCATGGCATAGACTATCCAGTTGGTGTTCTTTGCTGACAGACCAAGATTCAAATTTTTGTGAGAGTAAGAAAGTGCCGTTTTATAATCGCATATTTGCTCATTTAAAAAGGAAAATTTTTCTGAAATCTTATATTGCAATTCTATATTGTTGTCGTTGGTGTTGTAATATTCTGCCTTTTTGAGGTCCAATGCAGCCCCTTTGTATTTGTTCTGATCTATAAGAATAGCTCCCTTATAGAAATAGGCTTCGGCAAGTTTCTTGTCGTTACTGTTCTCTCTATAATAGTTTATACTGCTTTCAAGATTCTTCAGACTGGAGATTGGAACATATCTCATATAGTCCAATCTAGTATTGATCAGGTGGTAATAAGCCTGAACATCCTCATCATTGATCTTATTATATTCAATGCGGTTGAATTCATGATATGCTGAGTCAATCATATCCTTAGAAAGAAGCGTATCGACTCTTTCCAATGCATTTTGATATTTCTCGTGATAACAGCCTGAAACAACAAAAGATAATACTAATAATATTGCGAATCTTAGAGAAGTCTTCATTATAAATGATATTTTTCATAGACAAAAATACAGATAAAAATTAAAATATCCCCCTTCCGATATAAAATTTAGCAAAAATTAGCTGCTTTTGTTGCGCAGACGCTTTGTTTATTTAATTATTGATTTGTTCAGCAAGCACAAGTTGCATTCCTATCTTTATACTATGTATATTGTGTGAAAAGTATCAAAAAGTTTAATTTTTGGTTTAAAAAGTAATATTTTTGTACTAGAATGGGGCGATATTGAAATAAAATTATTACTTTTGTCCAGTGTTCGTAATAATATCTTAACCTATTTGTTTTTTATGTGGATTGTATATTTTATAATCATTACCGTGATCGGAGGCTTATGGGCCTGGCATAGAGGTGAATGTGCTGAAGTCTTCGAAGAAAAGCAGGCAGAAGAAAATATTCATGCAGTAGATTACATTAGTCCACGCAGTTAACAGTGCGTGAACTTATGTAATAACATTCACACTTTTAGCCATTAGAGTAGATTGTTGTATTTTATGTGTACTCGATAAAAATATGTAAATACATAAAAAA
>Ga0256407_10003991_pt1 | contig 25306 bp, 19 predicted proteins | sample RumenRJG_04DNA_FD_193489 | JGI IMG/M metagenome (GOLD analysis project Ga0256407, IMG submission 193489) | Bovine rumen microbial communities from Lethbridge, Alberta, Canada - RJG_04 | ecosystem: Host-associated > Mammals > Digestive system > Stomach > Rumen | place: Canada: Alberta... | reverse complement strand
GCATTATTCTCGAACACGTCCTCGTCGTAAATTACCTGATTCTTGCCGTTCATCTGGTGCGTCAGATCGGCACGCACACCCAGCGAGTGATTGTCCGACAACTGCCAGTTCACACCAAACGTATAGGTCAGGTTATCGTGCTTCCACGTCATCGTGTAAGGACCATACTGACGAAAAACCTTATCCGTCGTGGTGATATCCTCAATGGTGCTGTACTGACGATAGTCCTGATGATAGTAATACACAGAGCTAAACACATCAACGCCGTTCTTGCGATAGTTAGCACCTACTTTTGCCTGCGGACGGTCGAAATCGTAACGCAAGTCGTGCTCATCGGACAGCGTGAGGTCGAGACTGAGGCCGTCACCCTGCTGACGGACAGTACGGATGCGCACCACGGCCCGCACCGTCGCGTCATACTGCGCACCGGGATTGTTGATCACCTCTACATCGCGGATTTCCTCGCTGCGCAGACGCTTCAGTTCGCTATTGTCGCGCATCAGTCGACCGTTGATATAGATAAGCGGTGAGCACTTTCCCAACACCTCGGGTGTCTCGTCCGTCCCCGTCATGCCAGGCACCTTGATGAGCATCTCGCCCAGTGTGCCTGACTGAGCCAGCGGTGTGCCTTCAATGCGTGTAACCATCGCACCTGCTTTCAGACGGGTGTTGGGGAGGCCGCCTTTGATGACGACCTCCTGCAACGCCACCAACTTAACCTCCTGTTGAGCCTGCTCACGCTCGGCAGAACTGATGCGAGCATCGTTCTGCTCTCGCTCAATCGCAGCCTTGTTTACAGATTCTATAGAGTCCTGCGACTCCTGCGCTTGCACAGTCATTGCCCAAAACATTGCAATCACCAGTGCTGTCATCCAAAAAACAACTCTTTTCATCTTAAATACTTAACTCTTTTCTTGGTTTCATGCTCGTATTCATTTCTCAATTCTGTTAGATTAAACATTTCCGGGTGCAAAGGTAGGGCGAATGGCTTATCTTTCCAAATATCTGGGATATTCTGCACGAATTTGTGACGAATGTCAGTTTTATTTCGTACCTTTGCCGCCGTATGAACAAAAGTCACAAAGAAACCATCAGCATCCGATTCATCAGTACCGCTTTCATGATACTGGCGATTGCCATCTTCAAGCCCTTCGGACTCGAAGCAGGGCAATGGCAGTCCTATCTGCATCTGCTGAGCCTTTTCGTGTTAGGCTTGTCCAGCTGTTTCGTCACGGAGGTCATTCTGCGATTCATCGTACGCATGCCTCGCTCCTACGAACGCGGCATCAACTATATCATCAGCCGCAATCTGCGCTTCCAGCTCATCAATACACCTCTGGTCGCCCTGTTTATCTGTCTGTATCGCCACTTTGTGATGAGCAGTCTGGTAGAGAGCAATCGGCTCTCGCTGAGCAACTATCTTGAGACGCTGGTCATCATTGCCTTCCTCTCCTTCGCCATCGGACTCTACTGGCGTTTCAAGTTCCGAAGCAAGTATCTGGCGATGGAACTGGAAGAAACGAGACTGCTGAACGAGGAGTTGAAGGAGATGCAGCTAAAAGCCTCCATAGAGGCCTCCCCAAGCCCCTCCCAAGGAGGGGATGTTAAGTTACCTGATACTCCCGACACCACCGCTTTAAGTAATCAAACATCCCCTCCTTGGGAGGGGCTTGGGGAGGCTCTCACCCTCACTGGTACGACCAACGAATCGGTGACGCTCCAGATTTCTCACCTATTATATATTGAGGCCGTGGGCAACTATATGAAGGTCTGTCATCTGCGCAACGAGCAAGTGCGTACTGACATGCTTCGCGCCACGATGAAACAGATGGAAGAAACGTTGCAGGACTATCCGATGATTGTCCGCTGCCATCGCGCCTTCCTGGTCAACCTTGGTCATGTCGAGCAGATCGTCTCACATTCCGGCTCCATCCAGTTGCTCATCAAGCACTGCCACGAATCACTCCCCGTTTCTCGCAGTAACATGGCGCAGATAAAGACCGCCATCAAAGGCCTATAATGAGGGCATTACTCTTTACGATTTCCCTTATGAGATCATTATTTTTTCTATCAGGGGACAAAATTACACAATTATCATCAGAAAACAGTCGAAATAACCGAAAAAAAGAGGGCGCACGGTTGGTACGCCCTCTTTGTTTATATACGTGTAGTTTACTCGGTCTTACCGTTGATAGAGTAGACGTAAGCCTTTTTCGAAGAAGTCTCGTAGGTCGTCTTGTCATTCTTGGTGTACTTCGTCAGCTTACCGCAAAGGACGACCTCGTCGCCGACAGCAACCTGACCCATGCCTTCGGCCCAGGGCTTATTGCCAAGCCAATAGACGCCGTAAGCCTCAAAGTCCTTGGTGAGGTCGTTGTTATACACACCATCCTCTGAAATCCAGAACGTGCCCGTCTGGTGCTCAGCATCAAAGGCATAGACAACCTTTGAGACCTTGCCCTTGACATAGACGTCGTCAGAAGCTGCGCCGCCGTCAAGGTAAGCGAAGGCCTGAGCCACCGTAAACGGATTTTCCTTGGTTCCAGCAGTAGCAGGAGCACTACCTTTCTTGAGGCTGTAGATATAGACATTGCCCGAGAACTCCGGCGTCGTGCCATTGTAGTTCACCAGCTTACCGCAGACAACGACCTCGTCGCCGACAGCAATCTCGTTCTCGGAGACGAACTTCTTGTTGTCGAGGCTGTAGGAACGGTAACAAGTCAGAACGTTGTTCTCCGAACCATCTTCAGAGATGTTGAACGTGGCATTGCCAAAGCTTGTAGACAGCTCCTTGATAGAAGAAATCTTACCCTTGGCATAGTAAATCTTGCCGTCGGTCGTAGAGCCGATAGCCTGACACTTGGCGATAGCCTCAGCCACGGTGAACACATCGGCAGGATTCTCGCCGTGAGGCAGCACGTAGGCAGCCTGCTTCACGTTGTACTTGATTTCAGAAGCATTGCTGCCACTGCTGGACTTGAAGGTGATAGCACCGCTACGGCTTGCGCCCGTGTTGGGAGCGGCAGTGAACTTGAAGACAGCAGTGTCGGCAGGATTCTGCTCGAAGATGGTCTTCGTACCAGCCTTATAGCTGACATTGTCATAGCTTATCCACGACTTGGCAGCGTCATCAAGCGTGAAGTAAGCGCCACTTCCCTTGTAGGCCACCTTGACCTCAAAGGCGCCACCCTCGACGCCGAACGTCGTCTCCGGCGTCAGCACCTGCAACAGCGACTTCACAATCTTCACCACGGTCACGTTGACCAGCTCGTACTGACCATTGTAGATAGACAGCGGACCCTCAACCGTAACCTGGTCGCCAACCTCGAAGCCCCAGCCATCGGCGCCATCGATAGGATTGACCTTACCCGCCTTGCCTTTCTTGTCGAGCGTACCATAGATATAAAGACCGTCCTGGTTCTTGGCCGTAGAGGCGAAGTCGTACGAGCCGTCATCGAGGAACCAGTTACCATACTCCTTACCAGCAATCTTGGTAACACGGCCCGTGACACGGTAGTTCTTTCCTGCTGTGCCATTCATAATCTCAGAGCACTTGGCGGTAGAAGCCGTCAGTTCGCCCTGGCGCACCTTGATGAACTGCTTCATGCCGTCCATGTTGATGCAGATCTCCGTCTCACGACCGGCCTCGGTCTTGCCAGCCTTCAGTGTGATGACGGTCTCACCAGCAGCACCGCTGGTCTTATCGACGGTGAGCCATGTGGGGACGCCCTCGGTCTTCTCCTTGTTCAGGGTGACGGGCACAGGATAGTAGAGCTTCTTCTTCTGTCCGTCGATGGTAGCCTCAACGGAGTAGAGATTCTCGAGCTTCCAGTCGCTGGCAGCCGTCACCGTCACCGTTGCAGTGTTCTCAGTCATAGGCATGGTTACAAAAGTCTTGTCGACCGTAACGCTGCCCAGGTTACCGATGGGATCGTCCTCGGCACAAGCGGTAAAGAGCAGTGCCGACAGGGCTATTCCAAAAATATTCTTAAGTTTCATACGTCTATTCCTCCTTTAATTAGTTGAAAATGTATTTGATACCAACAGAAGCATACCAGCACTGGCCAATGGCGTGGTTGTACACCCATGTATCGGTGCTGCTGTTGACAGCCTTCGGCGTAGAGAATACGGGATAGCCGTCAGCATCGGTACGCTCGTACTTCAGGATACGTCCCTCGTTCAGGTCGGGGTTCATGTACTTAGCCACGCCCCAAGTAGAGTTGAACAAGTTGAGGATATTCTTCACGTCGAGGCTGAGCTGCAGGTTGTGCTTGGTCTTGCCAAACTCCACCTTGAAGTCGTGCTTGTAGCCGAAGTCCAGACGGTGAACCCAAGGAGGATAAACGCTGTAACCCTCAGCATACTCACCCTGATGGTTGCTCAGGTAGTCGTCGTTATGGACGTACTCCATAAAGCGCTGCTTGTCGCTCTCAGAAGCGAAGCGGAACTGGTTGTTAGCCACCTGGTCGTCAGTAGGAATGTAGAGCGCGTCGTATGAGTAGCCGTCGCCGTTCATATCGTTGCTGAGCATATACGAATACTTGTAACCGCCACGATAGGTCTCGTAGATCAGCGAGTAGTGGTTGCCGCTCTTGTCGTTCAGCGTGGCGCTGGCCACGAAGCGGTCAGGCGTCAGGTTGGTAGCGTTGTGCAGCATAATGTTGTTCGGACCCTGATAGGTGGGGATGTAGGTGAATGCCGACTCAGCAGCAGAACCAGGCAGTGAGGTCACCTCCTTGGCAGCGCTGTGGGTATAGGCAGCCATCAGGCTCATCCATTCAAACGGCTGTGCATTCAGTTGGAGGCTGGCCTGCCAGTTGTAGCCGCGGCTGGTGTTCTCGAGGATAAATGCCTTCGTGCCCTGACGGAACGTCGTGGGATAGATGGGGCGGTTGTCGGCACCGTTCCAGCGGGCAAAGCCCTCAGCGGGCATCATGCTCCAGTCGGAGATGCAGACGTCGTTGATCATCTTATTGTAGATGAACTCTGCCGTTGCCGTGAAGGGGAACGAGACAGGAATCTGGTAGTCGACAGCAATTGACGACTTCCACACCTGCGGGAGTTTGAAGTCGGGATCGACAGCCGAGATAGAAGAAGGTACGGTACCATCCTCAGGCGTTACCGTCGTGGGGAAGATGTTCTTACCATTAGCATCCTTCATCGAGGTCAGCTTGTTGTACAGAGCGTCAATCGTAGCATGACCGCTGCCGTCGGTCACCAGACCGCCCTTGAACTCTTCCATCGAGTAGCCCAGCTTCTCGCCGTTCTTGGCGTTCAGCTGTGCCTGATACTGCACCATACCCGAGTTGGTAGGCATGTTGGTGAAGAACACGAGGGGCAGACGGCCCATGAACAGACCGGTACCGCCACGCACCTTCAGCGACTTGTCGCCAAAGACGTCCCAAGTGAAACCTACGCGGGGCAAAGCCATAAGCGCATTGCTGGGCCATACGCCGGTATCGATATGACGGCCATTGTAGTCGATGTCGTAGATGGCTTTGTTGGTCATCAGGTCGTTGTTGTTGAAGAGCAGGGCATCGAGACGCAGGCCATAGGTCAGCTTCAGGTTGTCGAGGACGTTCCAGTCGTCCTGCAGATAGAAGCCCAGCTTGTTGTACTGCACGCGGGCAGCAGGCTCTTTCTCGCCATCGTAACCATAGGTCAGACAGACGACCTCAGGCGTTGCACCGTTGAGGAAGTCCTGCATAGAGAGGTAGCGATAGTAGCCCGTACCGTTACGCATATACTGGTTGTCGGCCATCTGGTGCTCATAGCTCAGACCGCCCATAATCTTGTGGGCACCCATATAGTAGGTGATGTCGTCCTTCACGTTCCAGACAGTGTTGTGAACGGCGTTGTTCCAGGTGAAGAGCTCGTAACCCAAGGCCATGTAGTTAGCCGTGTTGCCCGTACCGTCAAGAATGTCGATGAAGGGGAACTCGTCAGAGTTAGTACCACGGATATCGTCCTTCTTAGAATAGGTAGCGAGGAACTGGTTCGAGAGGCTCTCTGTCAGACGGCTGTTCAAGTCGATAGAGAACGAGTGAACGATGTTCTCCATAGAGTACATGGCGTTAGCGAAAGCCATCGAATACTGCGACAGACGGTTATAAGCCGAGCGCGTACCACCGTCCATTGACGAACCGTTGGTGTTGTTCCAGATGTTGTTCTTCGTATAGTTGTAACGCAGGGCGAGGTGGTGCTTGTCGGTGATGTTCCAGTCCAAGCGTGCCAGCAGCTTGTAGTTGTCCTCGTCGGCGGGGAAGTCCGTCCACGAACCGGTGTCATAGCCGTACTTGTCCTTCACGTGCTGCGAAACGGCAGCCATATCGGCCAGCGTCGTACGCGACAGATAGTCGTTGGCATCGTAGGAACCGTCCTCAGAGGCGCGCCAGCGGTTGACAACCGTCGGTGTCTTCACCATTTCGCCGTTGACGAAGAGGAAGAGCTTGTCCTTCAGAATCGGACCGCCGAGGGTGAAGCCGTAGGTGGTCTTCGAGTCCTTGGCACGTGCGCCGGTGATGGTCTCACGGTCGACAGCATCGCCACGCAGGTTCTCGTTCTGGTGATAAATGTAGGCACTGCCCTTGAAGGTGTTGGTACCCGACTTCGTGATAGCGTTCACACCACCGCCGATGAAGTCTGTCTGACGAACGTCGAAGGGCGAGATGACCACCTGCACCTCCTCGATGGCTTCAAGCGAGATGGGGTTACCACCGCCGGGGAGCTTCTCGCTCAGACCGAAGTCGTTGTTGAAGTTTGCACCATCGACAGTGAAGTTAGCCGTACGTCCGTCACGACCGGCGAAGGTCATGCCGTTACCGCCATAAGGCGACAGACGGGTAACGTCGGTGATAGCACGACTGACGGTCGGCATAGCAGTAATCTGGGCTGACGTGATGTTAGTAGAGGCACCGGTCTTCTCAGCCGTAAACTTCGAAGCCTTACCGCTAATAACAATCTCGCCCAGTTCGGTAGCGTTCTCAGAAATCCACACCGACAGGTTGTAGGTCTCACCGAGCTGGAGCACAACCCCCTTGATGGTCTTCGGCTGATAGCCGACGTAGGACGTGGTCACCTCGTAGGGACCACCCGTACGCATACCCTGGATAGAGAATCGACCACTGGCATTGGTGACTGCCGTGTAGCGAGTACCCGAAGGGGTATGAACTGCTACGACCGTTGCACCGATGACCTCCTCGCCTGTCTGCGAGTCGAAAGTCACCTTACCTGCCATGCTTGATGTCGTGATTTGCGCCATGACCGTTAACGAAAGCGTCAACAGCACGGACACCAGAAAGAGTAATCTTTTCTGCATAAACTTAAGTAATTTAAATTAATTATTTTTGCGGGCAAGCCCACTATTTGAAATTTCGCTGCAAAATTACGTAAAAAATCTGATATCTGTGTACTATTCCTTATTTTTTTGAAAAAGATTTCATTCTTCTTCATACTCGAAGTCCTCGAGGTCGTCAATATCCTCAATATCATCCGCATCAACAAACTCAATGTCCTCATCCTCGCCCTCGTCTGCCATCTCGGCAGCAAACCGGCTCATGTCCTTGTCGCGGTGGGCAATGGACTCCGTCGTGGTGATGGCAGCCAGTTTGTTGCTGTCGGCATTCATCTCTGTCCACAGCACATCTTTCAGCTCGTCCAGGCCGAAGCCGGTGACGGCAGAGATAAAGACGACAGTAGCCCCCCCCACGGCCCCCGAGGGGGCTTCATTACCGTGTAAGACATTTGTGTCCCCCTCGGGGGACGAAGGGGGGGCTGTGTGGGTCAACTCCTCACGCAACATCTCTATCAGTTCCTCGTCTAACAGGTCGCACTTCGTCACGGCCAATACACGGGGTTTGTCAAGCAGTTCGGGATTAAAGCGGCGCAGTTCGTCGAGGAGGATTTCATATTCATGCTTGATATCGTCGGTATCGCCCGGCACCATGAACAGCAGCAGCGAGTTACGCTCGATATGCCGCAGGAAACGGAGACCCAGTCCGCGCCCTTCGGCAGCACCTTCGATGATGCCAGGGATGTCGGCCATGACAAACGACTTACCGTCGCGATAGCCCACAATACCCAACGAAGGCTCCATCGTAGTAAAGGGATAGTTGGCAATCTTCGGCTTGGCGTTGGACAAGGCCGACACCAACGTCGACTTGCCGGCATTGGGGAATCCCACCAAACCGACATCGGCCAGCAATTTCAACTCTAAGATGACGGTCATCTCCTGCATCGGCTCACCCGGCTGGGCATAGCGCGGTGCCTGATTCGTGGCCGTACGGAACTGAAAATTACCCAGTCCGCCGCGACCGCCTTTCAGCAGCAGCACCTCCTGACCGTCGTAGGTGACGTCGCAGACATACTTACCCGTCTCGGCGTTGTAGACCACGGTGCCACAGGGCACGTCGATATAGATGTCCTTGCCATCGGTGCCGTGACACTTGTCGCGACCACCGTTTCCGCCATGCTCGGCAAAGATGTGGCGCTCGTACTTCAAGTGCAACAGTGTCCAGTAGTTGTGGTTGCCACGCAGGTAGATGCTACCACCCTTACCGCCGTCGCCACCGTCGGGACCGCCGTTAGGGTTGTACTTCACGTGCTTGAGGTGCATCGACCCCTTACCGCCCTTGCCCGAGCGGCACAATATCTTTACGTAGTCTACGAAATTACTCTCCATAAGGCCCACCCAAGCCCTCCGAAGGGAGGGATGTTAATATCAGATTTTGTCGATTACTTCACAAATGTCACTGAAGATGCGGTCGAGCTCGCCCAGCCCGTTGATGTGATAGTGGACGCCCTCCTGCTTGTACCACTCGATAAGCGGCTGAGTCTGTGAATGATAGACGACAAGGCGCTTCTTGATGGTCTCCTCGTTATCGTCGGCACGACCACTCTGCTGACCACGCAGCAACAGGCGCTTCATCAGCTCGTCCTCGGGGACGTCCAACTCCAACATGGCAGCCACCTTGTCGCCACGCTCGCTGAGCATCTGCTTCAGAGCCTCAGCCTGCGGGATGGTACGGGGAAAACCATCGAAGATGACACCTTTGTGCTCACGGCCGAAAGCATCGTACACCGAAGCCAAGATAGACACCATCAGGTCGTCGGGAATCAGCTGTCCGTTATCAATAAACTTCTGAGCCGTCTTGCCCAGTTCTGTTCCTTTTTTAATCTCGGCACGCAACACGTCGCCGGTTGAAATGTGGTTAAGGCCGTACTTTTCAATGAGTTTGTCGCTCTGGGTGCCCTTGCCAGAACCAGGAGCACCGAAAATTACAATATTCTTCATTCTTTTACTAATGTATATAAGTCTTTTAGTCCGCGTCCTTGCTGATCGTAGTCCAGTCCGTAACCCAAGATAAAATCATTGGGGATAGAGAAGGCCACATAGTCGAGAGTCAAGTCCTCTTGCAGTTTCTCAGGCTTGAAGAAGAGCGTACACACCTTTACCGAAGCGGGATTTCGCGTACCAATCTGTTCCATCATACGCTTCATCGTCAGACCACTCTCAACGATGTCCTCGACAATAACAACCGTTCGTCCCATCAGGTCCTCGTTGATGCCGATAACTTCTTTAATCTTGCCAGTCGACGTAGTACCCTGATAGGAGGCCAGTTTCACGAACGAGATTTCGCAGGGAATTGTCATCTCACGCATCAAGTCGGCAGCGAAAATAAACGCGCCGTTCAGCACAGCGAGGAAAAGTGGGTTTTTCCCTTCCAGATCTCGGCTCATCTGCTGAGCCAATTCACGCACCCGAGCCTTAATCTCGGCCTCGGTCATTGACGTCTCAAACGTCTTGTCCTTGATAGTCACTCTGCTCATAGATTCATGAATTTGCGTGCAAAGATACTGTTTTTTTTCGAGCAAAACTAAGAATTCAACAAAAAAACAACAAAAGTTTTTGTCTTCTGCTGAATTTATAGTAACTTTGCGCGCAGTATGAAGATTTTTACGAGTGCACAGATACACGAGCTGGATAATTACACCATCGAGCACGAGCCTATCAAGTCGATAGACCTGATGGAGCGTGCAGCGAAGGCTCTGACACGGGCCATCACCCTAAGATGGCCGCAGAGGGTGCCTGTCGTCACGTTTGCCGGACCGGGAAACAACGGCGGCGACGCACTGGCCGTCAGCCGTATGCTGACAGAACAGGGCTATCAAGTGCATACCTTTCTATTTAACATCAGCGGTCACCTGTCGGCAGACTGTGCCGAGAACAAGCGGCGGCTTCTTGACAACAAAAAGACCAAGAACTCGTTCGTAGAAGTGACGCAGGAGTTCGACCCGCCACAGTTAGGAAAGGGCATGCTGGTTATCGACGGTCTGTTTGGCTCAGGACTGAACAAACCGCTAAACGGAGGTTTTGCCTCTTTAGTGAAATATATCAACGCCTCGTCGGCCGAGGTTGTGAGTATCGATATGCCCTCGGGCCTGATGACCGAAGACAACACCTACAATGTCCGTGCAAACATCATCCATGCCGACCTGACATTGACGCTCGGCCACAAGAAACTGGCCATGTTGTTTGCAGAGAACCAGCCGTTCATCGGCGAGTTGGACGTGCTTGACATCAATCTGAGCCGTGAGGGCATTGACAAGATAGAAGCCCATTACACCCTGACAGAGGAGGAGGACGTCAGGCGGCTGATGCTATCGCGTTCGCCTTTTGCCCACAAAGGGAGCATGGGACATGCGCTGATCATTGCCGGCAGCTACGGTATGGCCGGTGCCGCCATATTGGCCACAGAAGCCTGCCTGCGTTCGGGTGCCGGCAAGGTGATTTGCCATGCGCCCCGCAAGAATGTTCCCATTTTACAAGCAAGCGTGCCAGAGGCCGTATTACAGATTGACCACGAGGAGACCACCTTCTCGGAGGCTGTCGATACAGAGGATTTCCAGGCTGTCGGCATTGGTCCCGGCTTAGGAACCGGCGAGCAGACAGCCGTTGCCATTATCGCTCAGATACGCCGCACGCAATGTCCGTTAGTGTGCGACGCCGATGCCATCAACATCATTGCCAATCACCGGGCGTGGATGCAACAGCTGCCCAAGGACATCATACTGACCCCCCACCCCAAGGAGTTCGACCGGCTTGAAGGCCGTTCGGCTGACAGTTTTGAACAGCTGTCGAAGGCACGCGACCTATCGCAACGCATCAGTGCCTATATCATCCTGAAAGGACATCACTCAGCATTATGCTGCCCCGACGGGCACATCGTCTTCAACACCACAGGCAATGCCGGTATGGCTACCGCCGGCAGTGGCGACGTGCTGACGGGCATCCTGACGGGATTATTAGCAAGGGGCTACAGTCATCGCGACGCCTGTATTGTGGGTATGTACCTGCACGGACTGGCAGGCGACATTGCCGCCAGGGAATTAGGCGAAGAGAGCCTGATAGCACGCGATATTATTCGCTGTCTGCCGAAAGCATTCCTCATGCTGAAAAATGGAAAATGAAAATGAAGATTATGAGAAATATGACAAAGTTTTTAGATAACAACTGGATGTTGAAAGTGAGTGTTGTAGCAGCCTGCCTGCAATTGTCAATCTTCAATCAGTCTTCAACATGCCACGCCCAGACACAGACGGGCATCTATATGCCAGGCGTCAGCCAAGAAGGGGCTATCTACTTCCTGCCGAAGACAGCCATCCGCATTACTGTGCTTACAGAGAAGACCGTCTACACACCAGGTGATTTTGCACCTTACGCCGAACGATACCTGCGACTGAAAGGCGTCAACGCCGAGCCTTCGACAACCAACCGCATCTTGTCGATCACACAGACGGCCGTTGGCATCCGCGACACCACCAAGGCCTACAATGTGAAGTTTAACAACAAGACGTCGGCCATCAATGTGGCTTTGGCGGAAGACGGTGTCCTGCTGGCTATCAACGCACAGCCTGCGCCACATGCCCTGCCCGCCCCCTTCAAACCGGCTCCCAAACCTGCCGCCATCAATCCGCGTCAGTTCTTGAACGAAGAAATCTTAGCTGCCGGCAGTACGGCCAAGATGGCGCAGCTCACAGCGCAGGAAATCTACGACATCCGCGACAGTCGCAGCCAGCTCATCAAGGGTCAGGCCGACTTCATGCCGAAGGACGGTGAACAGATGAAAATGATGCTGAACCAGATGGATCGTCAGGATCAGGCTCTGACAAGCCTCTTCGCCGGCACGACCGTACGCGACACGACAGAACGGGTCTTCATCATCGTCCCCAACGGCAACCTGAACCGAATGCTGTTCCGCTTCTCAAAGCGCTTCGGACTGGTTGACGCTGACGACCTGAGTGGCGCCCCCTACACGATCAACGTGAAAAACCAGACCCAATTGCCGGCCACCGACGCAGAACAAGCTGCCAAGAAGAAAAAGGCCGAGAATGGTCTCTACTACAACGTGCCGGGGAAGATGCAAGTCACCATCTTTAAAGGCAACGACCTCGTCAGTCAGGAAGACTTCCCCGCTGCGCAGTTCGGCAACGTCGAACTGCTGAGCGGTGATCTCTTCAACAAGCACTACGGCACACGCCTCTGGCTCAACCCCGTTACAGGCGGCATTGACAGACTGGAGGCCGAACAGCCCAAATAGCCTCTTCAGAACGACAACTCACGCCCTTGGTAGAAGTTGATGAGTGCATGCTGGTAGAGCAGTTCGTACTGAGCCTGCACGCGGTCTGACTCTGCTTTCAGGTAGACATTCTTCGCCTCGTTAAACTCCGTGATGTTAGCCTTGCCATTCTCGTACTTGGCCAGCATCAGCGTGAAGGCGTCGTTGCTGCTACGTACCGTCTCCTCGGAACTGCGCTCCTTCTGTTGGGCGTTCAGGGTGTTGTAGTACACCTGCTGAATCTCCTTGTAGAGCGTCTTCTTCGTATTGTCGAGGGCCAGCTGCTGGTTCTCCTGCTCGATACGTGCATTGCGCACGTTATTGCGTGTCTGGAAGCGGTTAAAGATAGGTATATTGAGGTTCAGGCCAATATATTGCGAGAAATTATTCTTCAACTGAGTGCCAAAGGGGTCGGAGTCGAACTTGCTGGTCGTATAGAAATTACTGCCAAGACCACCACTGAGGCTGAGGGTGGGCATATAGCCAGCCTGCGCAATCTTGATGTTGTGGTCGGTGGCACGAAGGCGCAGCTGCTGGGCAATGACCTCGGGCTTCATCCCGAGCGCATCGGCATAGATGACATCCGGTGAGGGAATGTCCGACAGGTTGGAAATAGCCGACGTTTCCGGCTGCACCACGGCAAAGCCATCGGGCGTAGGCAGCTCCAGGAGCTGGGTCAGCGTCAGCACGGCGAGCCGCTGGTTGTTGTCAGCCTGAATGGCGGTGAAGCGGCTATTGGCTAACGAGGCCTGCTGTTGGGAAAGTTCAGCTCCGCTCGCCTTGCCATTGTCTACCAAAGCCTGCAAACGGGCTACCTGCATCGAGTCGATGGCAACCTGACGGTGGGCCACATCGGCAATCTCTATGTTGTAGAGAATCTGGACGTAGGCCTGAGCCACCTGCATACGGATGTCGTCCTTGGCTTTTTCCAGGTCGGCCGTAGCCGCCTCCAGGTTCAGCTGGTTCAGCTTAATCTGGTTGGGAATCTGGAAGCCCGTGAACAAGGGGACGCTGGTTCCCAAGGAGAACGACGTTGACGAGGTATTCGTGTTCGAATAGGTATTGTCAGCCGTGAGACCTCGGCCAAAAGAGAAGTTCTGGCCTACGGAACCGCTAAGATCGGGCAGGCGCTGGTTCTTGGCCGTCGAGAGCTGTAACTCCTGCTGACGGCACTGGTTCTGCCGCTGCTTGATGGTAATATTATGAGTCACGGCATAGTCGCAGCACTCGCGGAGCGTCCACTGCTTCGACTGGGCCATCGTGGGCTGCGATAACATCGCAGCAAACAGAACGATCATAGAAAATTTCTTCATGGCTTACTCGTCTTTAGGGTCGTCTGCAATAATCTCTGGGCCACGAACCTTGTCCTTAGCGGTCAGGCCTTTCTTGATTTCAATATTCACGCCGTCGGAGAGACCGGTGGTGACAGCTGTGCGCTCGTAGCTCTTCTCCTTGCCCTCGCCTTTGACGATATAGACGAAGGTGGAGTCGCCGCTGAACTCAATGGCACTCTCGGGAATGGTGAGCACGTTGTCGGCCTTCTGTAATACAATCTCGGCATTGGCACTATAGCCAGAGCGGATCTTACCACCCTCGGAGAGCTTCACGGCAGCCTTGATTTCGAACTGGTTGGCACCATTACTCTCGACGGCCTTCGGAGAAATATACTCTAAGGCGGCATCGAACTTCAGATCCTGAAGGGCACCGATGGTAATCTTCATAGGCATGCCACCAACGAGCTGGCCTACCTCCGTCTCGTCGATATTACCACGGAAGATGAGGTCGTTCATGTTGGCAACGGTGGCAATCGTCGTACCGTCGTTGAAGGTGTTAGAGAGGATCACCGAGTTACCCACCTTGACAGGAATGTCGAGAATGACACCGCTGATGGTAGAGCGAATCAATGTCGAGCTGGCCTTAGCGTTCGACTTCGACACGCCATCGCGCACCACCTCAAGTGCATCTTCGGCAGCGAGTTTCTCGTGCTTGGCCTGCTGCAGGGCCATCTTGCTCTTGTCGTACTCATCGGCAGAGACGAGCTGCTGGTTGAAGAGGTTCTCCTCACGCTGGAAATCGGTCTGCGCCTGCTTCAGGTTGATCTCTGCCAGACGTACACGCATCTCAGCAGAACTCAGCTGCCCCATGTCGGGAATCACCTTGACCTTGGCAATCACATCGCCAGTATTCACATAATCGCCTGCCTCTTTGTAGAGTTCAGAGATGATACCAGAGATCTGCGGCTTGACGTTGACCTCGTTGCGAGGCTCAATCTTGCCTGTGATGATGGTCGTCTTCTGGATACTGTCGAGTTTCGGGGTGAACTCGTTGTAGACGATCTCCTTGGGTTGGCTCTTCTGCCACAGGAACACGAAGGTTCCGATGAAAATCAGCGCGATAATCGCAGCGATAATCAGTTTTGAATACTTTTTCATATTGTTGTTGTTTTGTTGTTGTTGTTTTATGGGACTAATGGGACTTATAGGTCTTATAGGACTCATAGGTCTCATAGGTCTCATAGGTCTCATAGGTCCTATTAATCCCATTACCCTTATTCGTCACGCATCGCGTCAACGGGTTTGATTGACATGGCTCGGGCGGCAGGAGCAAGTCCTGCGAGGACACCCATCACCGATACCACAAGGGCCGCAAAAAGAGCCGTCCAGAAACCGATCTGGAAGTGGGCTGCGAGAATGCCGTCCTCTGTATTTGCCAACTCCAGCATCTGCAGGATCAGCACGCCGAAGAGGATGCCACTCATACCTGCTACCAGTGTCAGCACGATACTCTCGGAAATAATCTGCGACAATATCACCTTGGGCGTGGCACCGATGGCTCGGCGGATACCTATCTCCGTGGTGCGCTCGCGGACGGTGACCATCATGATGTTCGACACACCGATGGAGCCTGCCAGCAACGTTCCGAGACCCACCAACCAGATGAGGAAGTTGACGCCCTTGAACAGGTTGTCGAGCAACTGGAAAAGCACCTCGGTGTTGAACACCATAGCGCCCTGTTCGTCTGTCGGGTCGATGGTATGGGCACGGGCAACGGTCTCGCGGATGCGGTCGGTGACTTTCGACATCACCACGCCCTTTCGGCCGGTGACGGCTATCAGGTCGACAGCGTTGCCTCGGTTGTAGGCCTGCTGCATGAAGGTCAGAGGCAGGGTGACACCCGTGCCATTTTCACCACTGATGTTGACACCCTCGCTCATGTTGTAGTCCACGCCTATGATCTGGTAATATATATTGTCAATGCGGATGCTCTTGCCGCAGGGGTCGCCACCGCCTGGGAACAGCTCCTTATAGGTCTTCTTCTGGATGACGCACACCTTGCGGTGGTCACGGATATCGGCCTCGTCGATGTATCGGCCGTAGAACATCTTCGGCTCGTTCACGCGCTGATAGTCGGGCATAGCGCCGCTGACGCCGACGGTGGACTTGCGGTCGCCGTAGTAGGCGGTGCCGCCGTTCGAGAAGAGCAGGGGCGTCACGACGTCGAGCTCGGGGACACTGCGACGTATGCGCTCTATGTCCTTGTAGTCCATCGACCACATACGCCCCTTGCGGAAGCCCTTGTATGCTTTGCTCGTGGGTTGCGCCCACACTAAGGCGCTATTGGTGGCGAAGCCAGCGAAATTCTGCTGGAGCAGCTCTTTCAGTCCGTTGCCGCCACCCATCAGTGCCACGAGCATGAACACGCCCCAGAAGACGCCAAAGCCCGTCAGGAACGAACGCGCCTTGTTGCGTGTCAGGGTGTCGAGCACCTCGCGGTAGGAGTCTAGGTCAAGGCCCACCCCAACCCCTCCCCAAGGGAGGGACTTTCGGTTACTCTTGCTGATAATATCTTGTATTCTTTTCATCGCTTAATCATTTTAAACATCCCCTCCTTCGGAGGGGCTTGGGGAGGCCTCCTACTCTGCTCTTAATGCTTCAATAGGACGTATGCGACTGGCCTTGAAGGCGGGAATCAGTCCAGCTATCGTTCCTGCGATAATCATCACCATCGTGGCCTCCACGCAGACATCGAGTCCGACCGTCGGGTCAAGGAACATCGTAGCCTTGAACAGCCCCGTATCTATGGTCTCGTGGCCTATCGTAGCATCCATATACTCGTTGGCGAAGATGCCCAACAGCATACCGATGTAGCCGAAGATGGTGGTGATGATGACACTCTCGACAATAATCAGCCGCAGGATGCTCCAGGGTTTGGCGCCGATAGCCTTGCGAATGCCAAACTCATGGGTACGCTCCTTGACGGTGATGAGCATGATGTTCGACACGCCCACAATACCAGACAACAGCGTGAAGAGACCCACAATCCAAAGGGCCGTGCGAATGATGCCAATGCCCTGCTCCATCTGCAGGTTCTGCGTAAAGCGGTTCCACAGCCAGACGGCGTCCTCGTCGTCCGGATGAGCCTGATGCTCGGCGTTCAGCCGGCGGCGGTAGTCCTTCTCGAACTCTTCGTTAGCCGGCACCGTGGTCAGACCGTGGAAGGTAAACTCGATGCGGCCGGCGTCGTCGGTCTTGGCACCGAAGATGCGCTTGATGGCCGAGTAGCTGGAAAAAACGTCGGCACGTCCGTTCTCCTGTTCCTTGTAGATACCCACCACCTTGAAAGCAAAGTTCCCAACATTGACGAAGCGGCCCACCAAAGCCCCCCCTACGGCCCCCGAGGGGGCTTCGTTAGTTTTGCGAGCCAATGCTATTGTAGCCCCCTCGGGGGCAGAAGGGGGGGCTAATTCCTTCGCCTGCTTATTACTCAACACGAGCACCTTCCGGCTCTCGCGGATATCAATCTCGTTGATGAAGCGGCCATGCAGCAGCTCCACCTTGTTGATCTTCGTGTGGTTGGGATAGACGCCGCTGATGTTCGTGCTGATATACTGCTGACCGAGGCTGATGGTGGCCGATGTGTTGTATTGCGCACCCACCTCGTCAACGTTTTCAGCAAATTCCTTTTCGGTAATCTCCATGTCGCGCTCATGCAGACGGATGTCGCGGCCTTCCTTCAGTCCCTGGTAGGGCTTCGACGTCCAACCGCCAAAGACCACCATCGACGACGAGAGGAAACGGTCGCTCTGCTTCAGGTTGGCATTAATCAGGCCATTGCCCGCACCAAGCAGCACGATGAGCATGAAGATGCCCCACGCCACGGCAAATCCCGTCAGCGTCGTGCGCAGCTTGTTACGTCTGGCCGTCGACCATATTTCTGTAAATATATCACGCATAATTCTTTTTTTTCTAGATTTTCTAGATTATCTAGACCATCTAGATTTTCTAGTTATTTCATTATTCCTCCGCTGCCGAAAGGCGAGGCATTGTGGTTAAGGTTTTCCTCGATCTTTCCGATGATGCCGTCCTTGATGTGTACTATCTTGTTCGTCTCGTTTGCCACACCGCTCTCGTGCGTCACCACGACAATGGTCATGCCGTCGTCCTGGTTCAGCTGCTTGAGCAACTGCATCACCTCCACAGAGGTCTTCGAGTCGAGTGCGCCTGTAGGCTCGTCGGCCAGGATAATCTGTGGACGGGTGATGAGTGCTCGGGCTATTGCCACGCGCTGACGCTGTCCTCCCGACAGTTCGTTGGGGTAATGTTCGGCCCAGTCGAGGAGGCCCAGACGCTCCAGATACTCCAGAGCCATCTGATGGCGCTTCCTCCTGGACACCCCTTGATAAAATAATGGCAACTCAACGTTTTCCACGGCAGTCTTAAACGAGATGAGATTAAACGACTGGAAGATAAAGCCTATCATACGGTTGCGGTAGTCGGCCGCCTTCGTCTCCGACAGGTTCCTGATGGGCACACCGGCCAGCTCGTATAGTCCGGAGTCGTAGTTGTCGAGGATGCCGAGGATGTTCAGCAGGGTCGACTTTCCCGAACCCGAGGCACCCATGATACTCACGAACTCGCCCTTGGCAATGTCGAGGTTGATACCCTTCAATACGTGCAGCGGCTGTGCACCGTAATAGGTCTTGTTAACGTCTTGTAAATGGATCATTTTGGTTGATGGTTTGTATGTTAGACGCAAATACCGCGCTTATTGTTGCGCATCATACGCATCTTTAACATCTTCTAACGTGATGCCTAAGAGCTGCATCTGGCGGAACAGCTCTGGCAGACGCTCCTTCATGAACTCACGTTTGCGCTCCTTCAGTATCTGCTTCTTGGCACCCGGCGTCACGAAGTAGCCCAGTCCGCGCTTATTATAAATAATGTTCGCGCGTGACAGCTCGTCGTAAGCCTTCACCGCCGTATTCGTATTCACCTCAAGGAGCACGGCATACTCCCGGACGGACGGTATGCGGTCATCGTCCTTATACGCTCCCGACAGGATCTCGTCGCACAGACGGTCAGCCATCTGGAGGTATATCGCTTTATCATTTGTAAATATCATACGTTCAACCATTTATTGTTAATAACCTGAATGCGGGTAAACAGCTTGTAAGAAGCCCAGTAGTGGAAGACGATCAGGCCACACATCACTGAGTTAAAAACATAGAAGAAGGGGTGGAATACCTGGTTGTATGTTTCCGTCTTCTCGTCCCATGTTCCCGATATGAACTCAACATCGGGGTGAATCTTGTTCAGCAGCATTATCAACAGGATACCCACAACCACAATCGTGCCACTGGTAAACAGGAACTGCTGGCGACGGAACAGTGTACCACCCACGATATAGAGCGAATGAATATAGAACGCCCAGTTGAAGAACATCCATACCATCTGCCAATCCCCGGCAACACTATTCGGGTTATTTATGCTTTCAAATGGTATCGTGAAAGCCCAGATGATGACACGTCCTGTCAACCAGTCGATGAACACGCGGAGAGCATCTGCCACAACTATTGAAGCAATCGTCAAGAAGAACATCAGCACAAAACTGTGCAGAAAACTGACGATGTATTTCTCTAAATTGGAGACAGGCCACAACAGATAGGCCGAACGCTTGCGCGTGTCCTTCATCTGACGGAACATCAGGCTGGCGCCGATGAGCATGGCAAAGCAGAAGAATATGGCAGCAAAGACGGAGGTCTGTTCCACAATGTGACGATAAGTGTGATACAGTTCTTCGCCCTTCCAGTTCTCTGCCAACGACTGATAGCTATTGTTTGCCACGCGGGTGAAGAACAAATTGGCCATAAACAGCACCAGCGTAAAGATGCCAAAGAGGCGAATCCAAGTGTGACGCTCTACCAGGAAGTGGCACTTCAGTGCCTGACCAAATCTATTGATATTAAATGTACTCATAATTGTCTATTCGTTTAATTCGAGGAAATCTGTGATTCAATAATTCGTGAAATTTGTGAAATTCGTGGTCCTTTTACAATACTGATTCTGTCTTTGAGGTTGTCTTGTAGTTGAACAGCAGTTCGAGGTTCACCTGCGTCTCGGCATCGCCCTCCTGACGGCGGCAGATGACGGCATTGCCCTGCAGCGTGGGTTCGGCATAGAGCACGCTGTCGTCCATCTGCTGCGGCGAACGGTATTCGAAGGTGTACTGGTCCTGAATCTCCTGCATCGTCGCATTCAGCAATACCGAGCGCTGGTCGAGCATCAGGATATGGTCGAGCATCTGCTCCACATCGTGTACCTGATGGGTAGAGACAACCACGGTACGCTCTTCCGTCATGTGGCGGGCAATGACCTTGCGGAACTGCGACTTCGAGGGGATGTCCAGTCCGTTCGTCGGTTCGTCCATGAAGAGATACTTCGTGTTGGTAGCCATAGCAAAGGCGATGTAGGCCTTCTTGCGCTGACCCATCGAGAGCTCATTCAGATGTACGTCGGCAGGCAGTTCGAAGTCAGCCAGACACTCTTGCAACACCTCGTCAGAGAAGTTCGGGTAGAAAGGCTTGTAGAGCTTCACATATTCCGAGAGACGGATGGCGGGCATCTCAAACTCCTCCGTCACGAAGAATATGTTGCGCAGGGTTTCGGGCTCGCGCTTTTTTGTTGCGATACCATCACAACACACAGAACCGCAAGAGGGGCGCAACAGTCCTGAGATCAGGTAGAGCAGCGTCGACTTGCCCGTTCCGTTCTTTCCTAACAGACCGTAGATACGGTTCTCCTCCAGCGTGAGGCTGAAATCGTCGAATACCAGATGCTTCGATCCGGCATACTTGAAACTGATGTGGTTTACTTGAATCATATTGTTTTATTCTTAATGGTTTTTGTTACTGTTTTAGTGTACTACTTAAATAGCACACTGCAAAAGTAACACAATTATCAATACGCTCCAAACTTTTCGGCAAAAAAATGAAGGTGGAAGTGCATTTTTAACATTTCCACCTTATTATATTAGAGAATCTCCTAAAAATTCACGCCTACGTTGGCGAAGAAGCAGCCGGTATGGGCGGTATTGAAGTCGTCGTGGCTGACGTTCGCCAGACCGATGTCGTAGCCCAGCTCAGCGTAGAGGTGGTCGAACTGTAGTCCGCAGCCAAGGCGCAGGCCTCCGTCGAAGCGCTTGAAAGCATCGTCGGAGAACGTGCTTTGCGTCTGCCGACAATCCTTCTCCTTGATTTTGCCGCTAATGCCCGTTGCGCAGTAGACGCCAGCGAAAGGCTGGATGCTGGTCAGGCGGTCGAAGTTGTGCTGATACTTGACGAGGAACGGCACCTCCAAGTAGTTCATGCTGTAAGTGTAGGAACCGCCAGTGCCGCCCTTACCGCCTTTCTCTACATACGACAGTCCTGTCTCCAAGTAGACGGGAGTCGCCGGAGCCACCTGCAGCCCCGCCGCAAAGCCAATGCCGAGTCCCGCTTTGGGCGAATCGCCGTCCAGAAAGCGGTCGTCAGCATTGACTGTAGCCACGCCGAGTCCTACACGCAATCCGAAATACCCACCAACGGCAGAACGAGTCCGTGGGGCATCAGCATAATAACTCCTATGGCGGGGCGGAACGGGGCGACCGTAAGGACGCCTCACATATTGTGCCACTGAAGGCACGGCCGTCAATGCGGCCAGCATCAAAATCATCATCATTCTTTTCATCGTCGTACAGTTTTATTGGTTTGACGATGCAAAATTAGCAAAACGCCCGTCGCCGTCCAAGGACTTTTCCCTAACATCAGCAACTGCTTTCCCTAAACTTCAGGGGAGAATCCCTATGCCGACGTAGTTAAGACAATAAACTTATATAGAAACAATAGGTGACACCTCTTACACCTGGCACTTAACTGGCTGTTTTTCAGCATAGTTTCCCAATGGGTTGGTAGCACCAAGTGTCGCACCTAAGGTCGCACCAACAACCGTGAAACATTTCTGTCGCGGCCTCTCGTTTTTCTGAGAGGCCGTGAAATTTTTCTGAGAGGCCGCGACGTTTCCGCACCCTTCCGTGAAACATTCCGATAACAGCTTGGTGCGACACTTGGTGCGACCACTGGTGCGACTATACCACCAGAAAATGGCTACTGATAATCAAGCAGTTAAGTGCCAGGTGTAAGAGGTGTGGGTATATAATCCTCAGAGTGGCTACACATTAGCAGATAGGCAGGTTTTCAGACTTTTTTGCCCCTTTAAGATAAAAATAATCCAAAAACTATAGATATATCAAATAAAAGTTGTATATTTGCGGCAGAAATATTAGATATATCTATTTATGACGGACATTTATGCACTTTCAGACCCGGCTATACTAACCCAAATTGGCCAGAAACTCAAGGAGGCCCGTATTGAACAGAACATCTCGCAGAAGTCGCTGGCGGACAGCAGCGGTCTCTCCACATTCTCCATCAGTCAGATGGAGAATGGGCACAACACCTCTCTGCTCAGCCTTATTATGGTGTTACGGGCCTTGAACCGTTTGGATGTTTTCGAGGGACTTTTTAGGGAAAAGCCTGTTAGCCCTGTAGCTCTCTCTGAATATATGAAAAAGAATCCGCAAAGGCAGCGTGCCTACAATACGAATGCTACTGCGGAGAAAGGTGGTATGACAACTAACGATTTCAACTGGGACGAAGACAAACAATAATATATGATAACGTTAGCAGATATTTACCTGTGGGGACAACATGCCGGAACGGTGGCATGGGACGAGAATTATCAAGCAGCCAGTTTTGAATTCACTCCAGCCTTTGCCTCTGGCCAGTTGGATATCTCTCCATTGATGATGCCCGTCAGACAGCGACAGATATACCAGTTCCCATCGCTCAACAAGGATACGTTTATTGGTTTACCAGGTCTGTTGGCCGATGCACTGCCCGATGCTTTTGGTAAGGCTCTGTTGGACAAATGGCTGACCAGTGTGGGACGAATTTTTGCCAACCCGGTAGAGCGACTATGCTATCAGGGAAAGCGGAGCATGGGTGCCTTGGAGTTCGTGCCTGCTCAGGACAATTATCTGGAGCAGGGAACAAAGTTGGAGATAGACTCTCTTGTAGAAGTGGCACGAGAGGTGCTCGACGAGAAGAACAAACTGGATGTCAATGTCAATGAAGACACCAAGGAGGCTATTGCCAATATCATTAGGGTCGGAACATCGGCAGGCGGTCAGCGCGCAAAGGCTGTTATTGCCTACAACGAGAATACTGGCGAGGTGCGTAGCGGTCAGATTGATGTACCTGACGGATTCAGCCATTGGCTGCTCAAATTGGATGGTGTGACCAATGCAGAACTTGGCGATCCCAAGCATTATGGACAAATAGAATACGTCTACTACCTCATGGCACGTGCAGCTGGTATTAACATGACGGAGTGTAGACTTTTAGAAGAGAACGGGCGTGCACACTTTATGACGCGACGATTTGACCGTCTCAGCGGAAACGAGAAAGTACATATGCAGACGCTCTGCGGCATGGCGCACTACGACTATAAGATGTTGCATGCCTATAGTTACGAGCAGGCTTTTCAGGTTATGCGCCGACTTCGCCTGCCCTACAGTCAGGCAGAAGAGATGTTCCGTCGCATGGTGTTCAACGTGATTGCCCGCAATCAGGATGACCATACGAAAAACATTTCTTTCTTGATGGACAAGAGTGGCCGATGGTCATTGTCACCAGCATACGATATGTCGTGGTCGTACAACCCCAAAGGTGCCTGGACTTCAAAACACCAGATGTCTATCAACGGAAAGTGGGACGACATCACCCGTGCCGACTTATTGACTCTGGCCAAAAACGTGAATATCAAGCAGGCTGATGCCATTATCGAACAAGTGAAGGATGGGGTCAGTCGATGGAGAATATTTGCCACACAGTACGGCATCCCATACGAAATGGTAAAGACCATAGACTCTACCTTGTTATTAGGAATATAGTACGTCCTATAAAGGAGAATCACAATAAGGGGTGAATGCCTTAGCTTCGGAGGCTGTTTTCCTGGAATCCTGAAATAAAATGCAATCCTCAGAGTAGCTGCACTTGCTACCCTGAGGATTGACTTGATGATTGACCGTTAATATGCTTTACGGCACGAACACTTTCTTGCCACCAATGATGTTGATACCCTTCCGCGGTTTCTCAAGGCGCTGGCCGCCGAGGTTGTAAATAATCGGCTTGGCTGTCAGACCGTCACTCAGCTGGTCAATGCCCAGCGGCGTCATGTCGGGATTACCTTTAACGAGTGCCAGTCTCTTGACTGTGCCACTTGGAGTGCTCCAGTCAGTCTTAATGGCATTGAGGTGGGCAAAATCATTGTCCGTCAAGGGAACAACCACCAGACCGTCGTCACCAATAACGGGCTTTACTTCTGTCAATGAGCCACCATTTTCATCACCGCCGCCATTGCCCACTTCCTTACGGTTCATCAGCACACGCAGTTTTATGCCTGGCGTTCCTATGATAACCAGTTTGTCATAATCCGTAAGGTCGGCATAACGCAAATAGTAGACAGATGACACTCCATAGATAAGTGAACCCTCTCCGACAGCTTCGCCTACATGGGACTCACCTCCTCCGTTTTGTTGTGCCACCTTGGCTGTAGCAGTACAGTCGTCCCATAGGTGGAACATCTCAACTGTCAGCTCATAAATGCCTTCTGCTATGGGTTGCTTTTCCTTCTCCTTAATGGTCAGCGTTCCCTGTGTGTATGTCAGCGCATAGTTCTGGGCTGCGCCACCACTCACGGTGATGGGGTACGTGCCAGGCTTCGAGGCCGATGTGGCTGTTGTTGTAGCCTTGGGTTTCGTGGTGAAGGCATTCGACTCCGTGTCGTTGTTGCGGAAACCGTTATACGTCAGCGTGAATGTCGGGATGGCGTCGCCCTCGGTGATGGTCACGTTCTGTACGCCTACCGTCAGCGGAGCCTTCCCGACGGTCAGCGTACCGTCCACGTAGGTCACCTGTTCGTTCGTCACCGTGCCCTTCTCCACCTTAATAGGATAGGTTCCCACGGGCGAAGTCTTCGTGGCCGTTGTCGACAGCTTCGGCGTGCCGCTGAGCGTGGCGCCGCTGCTCTTGTAGGTCAGCGTGGGTACATTGTCGCCGTAGGTCATCGTCTTATTGTCGGCCGTGATGGTCACGGGCTGCACAGCTTTGGCCGTGATAGTCAGCGTTCCCTGCGTGTATGTCAGCGCATAGTTCTGGGCTGTGCCACCGCTCACGGTGATGGGGTACGTGCCGGGCTTCGAGGCCGACGTGGCTGTTGTCGTGGCCGTCGGCTTCGTGGTAAAGGTGTTGGTCTCCGAGTCGTTGTTACGGAAGCCGCTATACGTCAGCGTGAATGTCGGGATGGCGTCGC
>Ga0256407_10003987_pt1 | contig 25326 bp, 25 predicted proteins | sample RumenRJG_04DNA_FD_193489 | JGI IMG/M metagenome (GOLD analysis project Ga0256407, IMG submission 193489) | Bovine rumen microbial communities from Lethbridge, Alberta, Canada - RJG_04 | ecosystem: Host-associated > Mammals > Digestive system > Stomach > Rumen | place: Canada: Alberta... | reverse complement strand
AAGAAATCTTTCGTTTCCTGCTTTTACAACAAGTATTTGTTTACGGGCATTGATTCTTATTCCGTTTTCAATTTTTAAAAAATCAGTTCTATTGCCTGCAAGACCTTGTAAACAAAGCTTTTTATACACAAAAATCAATATCCCGAAAAATCCGACCATTGCCATTGAATAAGCAATAAAATGTACCATGTATCCGTGCATAAATTTTCCCTTCTCTATATATCTTCGTCTTCTATGTCAAAATCATTGTAGTTGAAGTTCTCATCATTGCTTTGAGGTTGTCCTTGTTGTTGCTGGGGAGCCTGTTGAGGCTGTTGAACCGCTTGTGGGTTTTGCTGAGGAACCTGCTGTGTCGGAAGAGGATTTGCTTCAGGTGCTTGCTTGGGTTTGTCACTGAATACTTCATCAACTCTCACCGCATACTTATCATTTATAATGACCAATTCTCCGGAGGCAATACATTTGTTCTCAACTTTAAGATATATTTTATTTTCATATATTGAAGCGAGGTCAACTGTTGTTCCTTCCGATATTTGTTTCAATTCTCCCAAAGAAACAGTGACGTGTTCAAATTCCGCAACTATATCAACAGGTATAACATCCCACATTCCGGAATCATTATTCATATTTTGAGTCATTTCTTCTTTTCCTCCGTTGTTATCTATCCCCAAAATAATAGATGTATCAGGGGTTATGGCAAAAACTTTTTTCTTTCCTTCAATGCAAATAGTCATTGTCTTTATGTTGCTTTGTTCTAAAACAACAATATCTCCGGCTTCAATGTGTTTTACATCAAATAACGAGATTGTTGACATTCCCGTAATAATATTTACGGGAATTTTATATTTTGGGAAAGAACCCATATCAAACGATTGATATTTTTTTACGGGTTGAGCATCTGGTAAAAGTGAAATTGGTATTGAAACAACCATTTTCCCGACATTACCTTTTTCATTTTTTGAGGCAAAAGTAAAATGTGCAGTATTAGGATTTTGAAATTCATCAAGTTCCCTTATTACCAAAAGACTGTTAAGACCTTTGTAAATAAAATCGTTCAATCCTGTTAAAATTTTTGCTTCCAATTCCGTCATTTTTTCGGTTGAAAATTCTTCGGGACACTCTCCAAGAGTACTCGTCAAAATCGTATCCATTAAAACGGAAGATATTCGCATAAAAATACTTCTGTCTTTATCAACCCTTATTTTTGTTACAAAATATTCTTCTCCAGTAAAAAATGCATTATCTTGTTCGCTGGCTGCTATAAATTTGAATGGAATATTTCTTTCGGTAAATTCTTGAAAACGCTCCATAATCTTTGTAAACAATACCTTTTCATACCAAACAAAGGTATCGTTTAACCTTAATGAAAATTCAGAATTGTATTGTGAAATTAATTCCGTCACTTTTATCTCCAACCCACAAAGAAACCTTTTATAAAATATATTTTATAAAGGATATCATTTATATGTTGTATATCTATTTGTAGAATACAACATATTGCAATTAAAGTTTAATGATTTTAAAAAAATTTACAAAAAGAACTTATAATTATTAAAAAATAAATTTGTTTCAGCTTTTTTATAAATTCCAATTACTGCTTAATTTACCGAATTTTATGTTGTTGTAGTAATATGCCAAAATTTGATATGCATTATATCCCTGTTTTGCCAGATTGTTTGCACCGTGTTGACTCATTCCGATTCCGTGCCCCATTTTTTTTATATTATCGTCGTATGAAGGTACAGATCTTAGGTAAGGCATATCTTTATACCATACATCTCCGGAATTTACTGTTTTACCGCCTGCGCTCGCACAATAAAAAGCCGGAATTACCTGTTTGTTTTGGGTGACAACTATTCCGTATGTCTCTGCAACAATTCTGTTTGTTCTTTCTGTTTCGCAAGAAGCACCGCCGTATGCCTGATCTTCCGTGTTATCTTTCAGATCGAAACCTCTGCTTCCGTTTTTTCCTAGATTTGCAACCGCATAACTTCTTGCCGCAATTGCTTGTGCTTTCAATGCTTCTTCTGCCCAATTATATGGCATTTCTGACGGAACTACTCCTAAAAGATAGTCCTCTAATTTTATATCATTTATTACTGTTAAAGATTTATTTCTGTTATTTACAATAAGACTCCCTCTGTACCATTTGTGTTTTGCGGAAACAAAACCTTCCGTATAAGGTTTGATAATTATTGAGTTTGAACCTAAATCATATTTCTTGTTATCAATGGTAATTTCTATTCCGTTTTTCCTGGGTTTTAATCTGTATGAAACCATAGGGTCAAGTACGCAAATTGCTTTTCCGTTATTTGCGTCAGTTATTACACCTTTGACAGAAGTTCCTGTTATTAGTTCTTGCGTATCAATCATTAATCCTATTTTGATTGCATTTGCAGGTGTTGAAAATAGGTTGATTACAAAAAATGCTATACATAATATATATATAATGTGTTTGTTCATTATCTTTATTTTATCACAGACAAAACTCCTTGTGTAACAAGTGTTTTATTTGTCCTCTAAAGAGTTGATTTTTGGCAATTTTTATTTATTTTTGACTTTTCGTAAGTTATCATTAAACTGTGATTGACAAGGGGATTTTTATATGAAGATTAATGGGAAAGTGGATTATTTTGAACCCGGAATGACAGCGGCTCTCAGAGCTATGCATCTTCAAACGGAAATTATGGCAATTACAACTCAAAACGTTAACGGATTTGACAAAGTAGGCTATCAAAGAAAAGAACCCGTAGTTTCATCTTTTACGGAATACGTAGGTATTCATGCTTTATCTTATGCAGTTGATGACCAACCCGGAAGAATTGCAAAATCTGAAAATCCACTGGATTTTGCTTTATCGAACAAAGGGTATTTTCAGGTTATGGGACCTGATGGTGTTAAACTCACTAGGGATGGCAGATTTCATTATGATAAAGACGGAAACTTGTTGACACTTGAAAATGAAAAGGTTTTAGGAAATGACGGAACTCCCATTGTACTGCCCTGTATTCCTGAAAATCCAGAAGATATAATAGTTGACCTTACGGGAAAAATGAGAGTTGTTGACAGACCTCATAACAAAGTTTTTCCTTTTGCAACGCTCTCTGTTGTAAGTTCTGATGGAGCAGCGGTGCTTGACCCCGGAGTAAGACAAGGATTCACGGAAGATTCTAATGTTATTTTAAACGAAGAATTTATGAATGCTTTCCCAGTAAAGAAAACATTTGCCGCAAACAAAGCAATGTTTCAACAATGTAACTCGTTGGTATCTGCAGGAATGCAAAAATTGAGCCAAATGTAAATTTAGAAGGAATGAGTAAATGAAGACTTTACAAGGATTGATAAGACAAAACATAATAAATGCCAATACTCAATTTCAAAGGCTGGGTTACATTACAGGCAATATTGCCAACATGAATACAACTGCATATAAGGGCGTAAATTTTGAGCAATATTTGGATGCTGACGGATATTTAAACGGTGTAGTAAGACATGATTGCCGTCCGGGAAAACTTATGGTTACTGAAAACAAATTCGATTTTGGTATTGAAGGACAAGGTTTTGTTCCTGTAACATCTCCAAACGGTGATGTTGTATATACCCGTGACGGTTCCATGAAACAAAATAAAGATGGTTATCTGACTACTACAGATGGATATTTAATCGGTGACGGTATTAAATTGCCGATTAATTATGATGATTTTTCAATTAAATCAAACGGTGATGTTATGGTTACCATGGCAAAAGGTGAAAAACCGATTAAGGTCGGAACTATACCTGTTGTAAATTTCCAAAATCCTGATGAATTAAATCCGATTGACGGAAACAAATTCCTAGCAACTTATGAATCAGGTGAACCTGTATTACTTGTAAATCACGATAAAATTGCACACCAAAAACTTGAAAGAACCAATGTAAATACTTTTGGTGAAGTAACAAGAGTAATGCGTTTGAATGCATCAATGCTTGCGAGTATGAAAATGATAAACGTAGTAAATGATATGTATGAAAAATCAATTAACTTACAGGGATAGTGAGGTAGAAAGTGTTTACACCTAACAATTCAATAGATAAATGTAATTTGATGTTGGATTTGTCGGCACACAGACAATCAGCACTTGCAAATAACGTGTCAAACATTGATACTCCCGGATATGTCCGTAAAGATATTGATTTTTCGCAATATCTCAGCAATATGAACAGTCCCTTGGAAACCGAGTTGTCTCAAAAAATGGGTGCATCGGCTATTTCTTTGGAACAAGGAAGTCAAGTAATAGATCCTATTCAAGAAGTAGTTGAAATGCACAAAAACTCTATTATGTATAAAACAGCTGTTAAACGGATGACAATGGTGTTTAAAACAATGAAAACCGTATTAGGTGTCGGTGGAGGCGGTTAATTATGACATTATCTGGTTCTATAAGTATTAGCCAAAGGGCCATGAAAGTTCATGGCACCCGTATGGATATCCTCGCAAAAAACATTGCGAATTTGGATACCCCGAATTATGTAAGAAAAATTCCTGTTTTAACGGCAACGGATAATGTTTCATTTGCAGGACTTCTTACTTCAATGAAGGAAGACATGTTTGCTATGGGCACAGTTCCTTTTGAATCTGGTGGAGTTTCATTGTCGGGAGTTGTTGAAGACCCGACATTGGGAGACAGATTGTATAAGCCGGGGCACCCTGATGCAGATGAAAACGGATATATTCGTACTTCAAATGTTCACCCTCTTGTAGAATTTGCTGATGCATCATTTGCACAAAGGGCATATGAAGCAAGTTTGTCGGTAATGAAAATTACAAAAGAACTTGTCGATATGACAATTCAAATGGGAAGTTAATATTCGTTAGTTAGGGGATAGGTATGTTTTCGGCAAAAATTCAAAGTTTAATTAATTCAAGCGGCAAGGAAGCCGCTATGTCTCGTGCCGTACAATTAAACAATTATATAAATAAATTCAATCAACAATCAGCAAGTGTACCGGAAATTAAGCAAAATAAAATTTCTGAATTTCAAAAGGTAATGAATGAATCATCACCTTCAAATTATAAATTCAGAAATGTTGATAATTCAAAAGTTGTATTCGGCTCATTGGTAAAGCCGTCATCTGCGGTTAAAAATAATTTAACAAATCCTATAACTGCTCAAAAAACAAACTATTCCAGAATGGAAATAGAAAATATTATAGAAGATATTTCCAACAAGCACGGAGTAAATCCTAAACTTGTTAAGGCTCTGATAAAACAAGAATCCGGATTTAATCCTAATGCGGTTTCAAAGGTCGGAGCAAAAGGTTTAATGCAGTTAATGCCTGCAACAGCAAAAGATTTAGGTGTCACGGATATGACAAATCCTCAGCAGAATGTTGATGGCGGAGTAAGATACTTAAAATCGATGATGAACAGGTATAATGGAAATCTTATTCTTGCGCTTGCAGCCTATAATGCAGGACCTGGAGCAGTTGATAAGTACAACGGAGTTCCTCCGTACAAAGAAACTCAAAATTATGTAAAAAATATATTGGCTAATTATTTAAAGTGAGGATTTAAAAATGTTTACAAAAAAAGTTACTCCGAATATTGATATGTTTGCAAGGATTGAAGCATCCAAATATACAGATATGGGTTCTCACGGACTTAGAATGAAAAGTATTGAACAACCCGAAACACCAAATTTTAAGGCGGTATTTTCAGGACTTGTTGAAAATCTTAACCAAGACCTTAGAAAACCTGATCAATTGTTACAAGATTATATGACAGGAACAGGAAATGTCGATGTTCACGATATTATGATTGCGATTAACAAAACCGAAGTTGCTACTCAAATGGCTACAACAGTAACAACAAAAATTATAAGTGCCTATGACAAAATAATGCAAATAAATATCTAATGTGTGATTTTGTTAATAATTACCCTTATTGGTAAAAAAGAGTATAATTAAATTGTAAAAGTATAAACAGATTGATTAGGGGTATGGATAAACTTCAGGAACTTTTAAAAAATAAAGTAGTTCTATTCGGTGCTATCGGCGGTATAGTACTGATTTTCGTGCTTGTTATAATTATCGTCGTTGTTATGGCATCTTCTGGCGGTCAAAAGAAAAATGTCGAAGAAGTAACATATGAGAAAGTGGAAAAAACTCCATTTACATTGCTTACAACCGATAATCCCGGAAAGGCAATTGAAGTTCAGGCACTGCTGGCAAGAGAAAATATCGTTGCTTCACGTAAATCCGAAGGTTCAAAAACTACTTTATATTTGGAAAAATATAAACCGAGTGAACGTGACAGGGCATTGTTAACAATTGTATCAAGCGGATTGATGGATCAATATGTAGGTCTTGAAATTTTTGACAAAGGTGATTTTACATCAACTAAAGAAGATAAGAGAATAAGGCTTGTTCGTGCAATTAACGGTGAACTTTCAAGACTTATAAGAAAAATTGATCCGATTGAAAATGCATCTGTATTTATATCAATCCCTGAACAAACAATGTTTTCTCAAGATAAAAAGCCTGTTACGGCGACTGTTCAACTTGTTCTTCCAAGCGGTTTGAAGCTTGACAGAACAAAAATTAAAGCAATAGAAAACCTTCTTCTCGGCAGTGTTTCGGGTTTGGTTTCAGAAAATATTTCAATTACCGATACTAACGGAAATGTATATAACAGTATGATTAATTCTCTTGATGACCAACTTTCAAAAATTCAAGAGAATGACCAATATATGCAGTCAAAAATTTCTTCTCAATTAGACAGATTGATAGGAAAAGGAAATTATGTAGTTACCGTAAGTACATTCTTGAAACAAGTACCTGTTGATAAAACGAGTATAATTTATGATCCGACAGGAAAGACTGCAGTTTCCGAACAAACTTTTTCCGAAGGCTTAGGAGACAAGGCTCAAGATTCTAATTCCGCTTTAAATGCGGTCAGCGTTTATTTGCCTAACGGACTTCCTTCAGGCGGAAGTAATTCTTCTCAAAATCGTACATATAACCGTACGGCAAGAGAAACAAATTATGGTGTTTCAAAAACTCAGATAAGCGAATATTCAAAATCAGGTGTAATTGAAGATATATCGATTGCTGTTACTATTGAATCTTCGGCTATGCCTTCTAATATGTCGGAAGATGATTTAAAAGTTTTGATTGCAGGTGCAGCATCTCCAAAAGTAAAACCCGAAAGTGTTTCTATTGCGTATTCTGATGCTATTGAACCTTATCTTACATCTGATAAACCTGTCAATTTGCCAAAACCTGAAGAAAGCGGTAATCCTTGGTGGCTTACAGTTGCAATTATCGTTTTTGGTTTAATAATCGGTTTTTCTGCTGTTTCCAAAAAATTACGTAAAAAATCAGAAGATCAGGAAAAAGAAGTTGAAATGCTCAGAAGAAAAGCTGCAGAACAGGAAAAACAATTAAATGACGTCAACTTAAAAGCATCTCAATTAATTGAAAAACAAGCACAAATGTCTCAAAGTTTAATGGAACAGCAAGCAATTTCTCAACAGGTTGCTGCTCAGATACAAAATCAACCTGCTTCTACACAGGCTATCGGATTGCAACCAGGTGAAAGAATATCTGATGTAGTAGAGGATATATCTACTGATATTAATGAAACAAATTTAGATGAACTCACAAATCAAGTTACAAGTTGGATTGAACGTTCATAGTCGGGTGGTGTTATGGGAGCGAAGGATTTTTTATACAAAGAATTTGCAGAAGATTTATCAAGTCAGGCCCTTCCGGTATTGCCTCAAGATTTGTCTCAATCTGATAAAGATTATGTTTATAACACTATCAAAAATTATTGTATGATTGCCGGTGAGGCTCTTTGTAATGACCAAGAACACGATTATACAGTAGAACAAGCATCTGTAATCACACAGTTTATTGGTGAATGGTCTTACCACAAGTCAATGGACCTTATTAGAGGAAATATTCCTCCTCAATTTCGTGATTCAGTAATGCAAAAAATTGCATTCACAATATTTGAAATTGCAAAACAGGCTACTTTTAAAAATGTTCCGACTGACCAAATGATTGGTATTGTTGAACACCATGTAAAAAAAGCGTACAATGAAGCACTTGCCGAATTAATGAAACGTGGCGTAATTAATCAACAACAGGCTCAATTTGCAGCAAACCAATCTAATATTGATGTTATGGCTCAGCAGGATGAGGCAGCTTTAAATAATGCAAGCGATTTAAAAGTGTTAAAACTGGCTGCATTTGCTTTAATTGCAAAAAAACTTCCAAACGATAAAGTTACAACTATTTTGACAAAGTTTAACGCTTCTGATGCAAATATAGTAATGCAGTATATGCAAATGGATAATTTAGAACAACAAATTGATCCTACTTTGCTTGCTCAGTGTTTAAAACAGTTCCAGAACGAGCTCCCTCAAACAGATTTTGTGAATGTTCCAAAGATAATGAGAGCATTTGGAAGAAATGTTAAATCTGTATCTGCAGAGTCTATGCAAAACATAATTTCAAATGAAAGAAGTTTGATTATAAAACTTGTTGAGAATCCTGTTCATTATGAAAGGTACAAGTTCTCTCCTCAAATCCTTAATTTAATATGTAAACATATAGAGTCAAAAGTACATGATTATCAAAAAGCATCAGTCTGAAAATTTAATAAATAAGCCTGATACACCTCCTGCACCAACGCCTGAGGTTAAAGTTGCTGTTAATAATACGGAAGTAACTAATCCTCCGTTAAATTTTGAAGACATTGTTTTTGATGCAAGAGAAGAACGTCGTCAAGGTAGTAGAAGGAGAGGGTATAGACGGGTAGATGATAGAAATATTGTTTCAAGGGCTCAGGACGAAGCGAGGATAATTCGTGAACAAGCTGTTAAAGAAGGACACAAAATAGGTCTTGAAAATGCTGCTGCCGATATTCATAAATTATATGAAGCTATTCAAGAATTTTATGGCTATAAAGAAGTTTTGTTTAATGATATAGCACCTCATATTTTGGAAATTGCCGTTCAAATTGCTAAAAAAATCATAAATAAAGAACTTGAACAAGATAAAATGACTTTAATTTCTATGATAAAATCTGCACTCGGTGACAATTTTAAAATTGAAAACAGAATTACCGTAAAGGTTATGCCTCAAGATGTTTCAACCGTTCGGGAAAATTTACCTGATGCGTTGTCTGTTGATTCGGGTGAAGCAACAATAAAAGTTGTTCCTGATGAAAATATCAAATCGGGCGGTGCCATAATCATTACCGAAAACGGCATTATTGATGCTACAATAGATACGGGTTTATCTATTTTGGAATTGGCATTTAAGAAAATACAGGAGAAAGAGTAGGCAATGAACAATAATCCGTTGAGTGAATTAGGTCTTGCCGTATTCGTTGTACTTCTGATTATCATTTTGATTGCAGAATTACCTGCATGGATAATAAATATGTCAATTTCATTTAATATTACATTAGGAATTGTCCTTTTGATGATTTCTATATATATTCAAAGACCTCTTGAACTGTCTGTTTTTCCGTCAATTATCCTTATCGGAACTATGTTTAGACTGGTTTTGTCAATTGCGTCAACCCGATTAATTCTTTCAAAAGGAGAAGCGGGTGAAGTTATTGATGCATTCGGGAACTTTGTTACAGGGGGTAATCTTGTTGTAGGTTTCGTAATTTTCCTTATTATTACAGTAGTACAATTTATGGTTATAACAAAAGGTTCCGAGCGTATTGCTGAAGTTTCCGCAAGATTTGCTCTTGATGCTATGCCAGGTAAACAAATGACAATTGACGCCGATTTTAACGCAGGTTTGATTTCTCCTGATGAAGCAGTCAGAAGGCGTGAAGATTTACAACGTGAATCAAGTTTATTCGGTTCAATGGACGGTGCTATGAAGTTTGTAAAAGGTGATACGATGGCAGGTATTATCATCGTTATCATCAACGTTGTCGGTGGTTTGTTAATCGGTATTCTCCAAAACGGGCTTCAACCGATAGAAGCTGTTCAAAAATATACGGTATTAACAATAGGTGACGGTCTTGCTTCCCAATTACCTTCTCTATTAATGGCTGTTTCAGCCGGTATTGTTATGACCCGTTCTACTGCTGCAAGTCCTTCTTTGGGAAAAGACTTAGAAAATCAAATATTAAGTAAACCGTTCAGTTTGTTTTTTGCTTGCGGTTTCTTGGTATTAATTGCATTAACTTCATATTGGACGGGCTTACCTTGGTATCCGTTTATAATTTATTCAATTATCATATCTGTTTCTGCATTTTCCGTACTTGTTAATCAGGACGTACAAGCACAATTAGGGCAATTGGAAAGTGTACGTCAAAACATGCAAGACCTTGTTAACCCTAACAAAATGTATGAAAGATTGGGTGTTGACGTATTGAGTTTGCAAGTAGGTTCAGGTTTGCTCGTTATTGCCGACCCTGACCAAGACGGACAATTACTTCCTAAAATTGCCGCATTAAGACAGCGTGTTACCGATGAACTCGGTTTCATTATTCCAAACATAAGAATTATGGACTCTTCAGCTCTTGATGCAAACGAATACTTGATTTCAATTCGTGGTAATACCGTTGCAACGGGTTTGGTTTATCCCGGTAAGAATATGGTTATTGCTGACCAATGGGATTCTTTAGGAAAAGATGTTCCGAAAGATGCAATTGTCGGAGAAGATCCTACATTCCAAACTCCTGCTTATTGGTTAAATCCTGATGATTTTGACCCGAATGACGGTCTTGTTCAGGTTGACCCTGTTGATGTAATCGTTACTCACTTACAAGAATCCGTTCGTAAGTACGTTGATGAGGTTATGACAAAAACAGATGTACTTAAACTTATGGAACTTGTAAAATCTCAAGACCCGACACTTGTTAACGACCTTGTTCCGACAATTATTTCAACAAGTGACCTTAGAAAAATATTTGTTAATTTAATTCGTGAAAAAGTTTCTATTAAAGATATTATGTTCATTTTTGAAAGACTTTGTGACTTTGCTCGTTTTTCAAAAGAACCTGATATCCTTTCAGAACGTTTAAGGGCGGCACTTGGTCGTCAAATTTGTCTTTCAAACGCAAATCAGGATAAAATATTGTATGCTCTGACACTATCTGCCGAGTGGGAAAAGATTTTGGACGACAGTTGCCAGCGTACCGAACTCGGTACAATGTTCCTGTTAAATCCTCTTCAAGTTCAGGAATTGATTGAATCTTCCGCACAAACACTAATGAGAGCACACCAAAATATCGGGGCTCAACCTGTTATTTTATGCTCTCCGAGAATAAGATTACCGTTATATCAACTTTTGGAAAGACATATTCCGACAATAGTTGTAATTTCATACTCAGAACTTATTACCGATATAAGAGTTGAGGCTGTTGATACAATCGGTGAAGCGTACACACAAGATTATAACTTCGGGAACTGATAATTATGCTGACACAAAGTATGGAACGTTCAATTGAATTTACAAAAATGAGGGCAAATGAAATTATTGAAAATACCCCATTATTTTCGTATAAAGGTTCTGTATCAAAACTTTTAGGTTTGACAGTTGAGGTTAATCTTCCCGGGCTGAAAATCGGTGACCTTTGTTTTATTGAAACGAGTGCAGGCGAAAGAAAAGCCGCCGAAGTCGTTGCTTTCAAAGGAGAATATGCCCAATTATTGTTACTTTATGACGGAGCAGGAATAGGGCAAGGTTCTCTTGTTCAATCAACGGGTAAACCAATAATTGTTCCTATGGGCGACTTTTTATTGGGTAGGATAATAAGCCCTCTTGGTGAGCCGATTGATGGCAAACCTCTTGATACATCAGGTGCTACTTGGATGACTGTTGATAACCCTCCTCCAGATGCTTTTGACAGACCTATTATTACTCAAAAATTTTCTTGCGGAGTTCGGGCAATTGATGCTTTATTAACACTTGGCGGCGGACAGCGTATGGGTTTGTTTGCAGGTTCAGGTGTGGGTAAATCAACGCTTTTAGGTATGATTGCAAGAAACTCTGATGCTGATGTTAACGTAGTTGCTCTGATTGGCGAACGTGGTCGTGAAGTTAAAGAGTTTGTTGAAGATGCTTTAGGTCCCGAAGGTATGGCAAAATCAGTTCTCGTTTGTTCAACGGGTGACCAGCCGCCGTTGATTCGTCAAAAATGTTTGCATACGGCAACAACTGTTTGTGAATATTATAGGGATTTGGGCAAAAAAGTATTCCTTATGACTGATACCGTTACCCGTTGTGCAATGGCGGGCAGAGAAGTAGGACTTTCAATCGGCGAACCTCCTACAATGAAAGGTTATCCGCCATCAATATTCTCTTGGCTTCAAAAAGTTCTTGAAAGAGCGGGTAATTCTCCAAGGGGTTCAATTACCGCATTATATACCGTTCTTATGGAAGGTGACGATATTAACGACCCTGTTGTTGACACGGTTCGTGGTATTACTGACGGTCACATATTTCTATCAAGAAAAGTTGCCGAAATGAACCATTATCCCGCAATTGACGTTCTCGGAAGTATCAGCCGTCTTTTTAGCGCTATTTGTACCCCCGAACATAAAGCGGCAGCGGCAAAAATGAGAACATTAATGTCTTTATATCGTGAAAACAAAGATATGATTGACGTAGGTATGTACAATCCCGGAAGTAACCCGAGACTTGATGTTGCGATTGAATATATGCCTCAAATTAATGCTTTTCTTCAACAAAGAGTTACGGATAGTGTGTCTATGGATACGACTATCGGAACTTTGATTGATATGATGAAAAATGTAAATATATAATATTATTAATTTTATTCTTTTGTTGTGCAGATATAACTGTATAAATTTTTCGTGTTTATGTTAACATGGCAAAAATGTCTGCATATTAACTGTTATACCCCTAAAAATGCAGTAGTGTGAGAAAATTAAAGGAGAAACATATGATAAAAACACAAGTGACTGTTTTAGATAACATCAATTCACCGAGTGATTTAAAAAATTTAAGTATTCAAGAATTAAATACTTTAGCCGACGAAATGAGAGGTTTGATAATTAAAAAAGTAGATACGACAGGCGGTCATTTCGGCCCTAATTTAGGAATTGTCGAAGCAACCGTTGCATTGCATTATGTGTTTAATTCTCCCGTTGATAAAATAGTTTTTGATGTTTCTCATCAATGTTATCCTCATAAAATGATTACGGGAAGAAAAGAAGGTTTTACTAATCCCGAATGTTATCATACTTACACAGGTTACACCGCTCCCGAAGAAAGCGAACACGATTTGTTTAAAGTCGGTCATACCTCAACTTCAATAAGTTTAGCGACAGGTCTTGCAAAGGGCAGGGATATGTTAGGTAAAAAAGAAAATGTAATTGCCCTTATCGGTGACGGTTCTCTTACAGGCGGAGAAGCATTGGAAGGTTTAAATAATGCTGCTGTTTTAAACAGCAATTTTATAATTGTTTTAAATGATAACGATATGTCTATTGCCGAAAATCAGGGCGGTATTTGTAATATGCTTACGGAACTTCGTGAACATAACGGAAAAGTTGAAAATAATTTCTTTGAAGCGTTGGGTTTTGAATATTTTTACCTTGATGAAGGAAATGATATTCAAAAATTAATTGAATTATTCCAAAAGGTTAAAGATACTGACCACCCTGTTGTTGTTCATATTCATACTCAAAAAGGAAAAGGTTTTAAACCTGCCGAAGAAGACAGAGAACCTTTTCATTGGATTTTGCCCGATACCATAGAACACCTTAATGATGAACCTGTTCAAATGCCAGAAGATTACAATTCAATTACAAAAGATTATCTTTTAAACAAGGTTAAAGAAGATTCTTCATTAGTCGTGTTGAATGCGGCAACACCCGGGGTATTTGGTTTTAACAAAGAATTTAGAGATAAATTGGGCAGACATTATATTGATGTAGGTATTGCTGAACAACAAGCCGTTGCAATGGCATCAGGTATAGCAAAAACAGGCGCAAAATCTGTTTTGTGCGTTATGAGTTCATTCATTCAAAGAACTTATGACCAACTTTCTCAAGATGTGGCTTTGAATAACAGTCCCATAACTCTCCTTATTTATTGGGGCGGAATTTCAAATGCCGATGCTACACATCTTTGTACTTTTGATATTCCGTTGATATCAAACATTCCGAATATTGTTTATTTGGCACCTACTTGTAAAGAAGAATATGTGCAAATGCTTGAATGGGCAAATAATCAAAATCAATACCCCGTTGCAATAAGAGTTCCTATGTTTTTAACATATTCTAATGCTAAAGATAATACCGATTATTCTGTTTTAAATAAATTCAAGATGGAAGAAAAAGGGAAAGATGTTGCACTTATCGGACTTGGCAGTTTCTTTGAAAAGGCAAAAGAAGTTAAATCATATTTAAAATCTAAATTAAATATAGATGCAACTTTGATAAATCCGAGATTTATAACAGGCGTTGATAAAGAAATGCTTGAATCTTTAAAAGCCGACCATAAAATTGTTGTTACACTTGAAGACGGCGAAATTGACGGCGGTTTCGGTGAAAAAATAACAAGATTTTACGGTAATTCAAATATAAAAGTTTTAAACTATGGTTCATTTAAAGAATTTACAGACAGGGTTTCTATGGAAGAACTTTATACAAAATATCGTTTAAAACCCGAATTAATTGCAGAAGATATAATTAATGCAGGTTTTTAAAACTTATAGAGTTATAAAAAAGAGGTGAATATATGTCAAAAGTATTGTTAATAAACGGAAGTCCAAAATCAAAAGGTTGTACTTACACCGCTTTATGTGAAATGATAAATATTTTTAACGAAGAAAATATTGAAACAGAACTTATTCATATAGGTAATAAAGATATAAGAGGTTGTATTTCTTGTAATCATTGCAGGCAAGACGGTAAATGCGTTTTTAATGATGTTGTTAACGAAGTTGCTAAAAAATTTGAATCAGCAGACGGGCTTGTTATCGGAAGTCCTGTCTATTATGCTTCTCCAAACGGAACTTTAATATCTTTTTTAGACAGATTGTTTTACAGTACTCCTTTTTCAAAACATATGAAAGTCGGGGCTTCAATTGTTAATTGCAGACGTGGCGGAAATACTGCGTCTTTTGATGTATTGAATAAATATTTTTTAATAAGCGGAATGCCCATTGCTTCAAGCACATATTGGAATATGACTCACGGTTTTACGCCCGAAGATGTCCAAAAAGACAAAGAAGGTTTGCAAACAATGAGAAATCTTGCAAGGGATATGTCCTTTATGATTAAGGCTTTTGAAGATGCAAAGGTAAAATACGGCTTACCAAAACAAGAAAGAGAAATTATGACAAGTTTTCCCGATGGAAAATAAAATCGGACCTTTATTTATTTCCAAAGAAAGAAACATCGTGTTCTTGAAATCTTTTCTTTTTAACTGTCGGAAAGTTTGAATTGATGTATTTGTAACGGGGACAGTTTATATCGTGGTCGTTTATTATCCCTGATGCCTGCAGGTGAGAATAAACAGTTATTGTACCGAGATATTTAAATCCCCGTTTTTTTAAATCTTTACTGATTTTATCCGATAAACCGTTGCTCGTTGGAATATATCCGATTTCGTGTTTTTCGTAAAGTATTGTTTTGTTATCCGAATAATTCCATAGATAATTTGAAAAACTGCCGTATTCTTCTCTGATTTTTTGAAAACATTTTGCGTTGTTGATTATTGCTTCAATTTTCCTTTGAGATTTAATCATTCCGTCTGTTGTCATAATTCTTTCAACATCTTTTTCATCATATTTTGCGATTAAATCATATTCAAAATTGTCAAAACATTTTCTGAAAATTTCACGCTTATTAATCATCATATTCCAATTAAGACCGCATTGCATAACTTCCATCATCAAATATTCAAATTGCATACGGTCATCGTGAACGGGAATACCCCATTCTTCATCGTGATATCTTTTATTTAATTCAGATGTCGAATCCCAATCACAGTAACTCATAAGAAAATGATAACATAAATTTTGTACAATTTTTTAGTTTGTATTTTAAAATATGAAAAAGGAAACAATTATGATGGATTTTTATTTGTATTTTTCTTTAAAATAACCAAAATTACGCCGGACAGAATTAATAAAATACCGATAGCGATTTTTAAAGTTATGGTTTCTCCGAACAATAAAATTCCGAAAAATAGTGCGGTCAGAGGCTCTAATGCACCCAAAATAGCAGTTTTAGTCGCTCCTATAAATTTAATTGCAATGGTAATTGTTTCAAGTGAAATAATTGTCGGAAATACTGCAAGTCCTAAGGCACAGGCAAACATAAACCAATTATTTAAATGTTGCAGTTCCGTACAAAATTTTAAATTCAAAATATAAACGCTAAGCCCGAAAAACATTACATAAAAAGTCAATTTTTCGGGTTTTATGTGTCTGATTATTTCAACGTGTTTTATTCCGACCATATAAATGGAATATGAAAGAGCAGATAAAAGAACAAAAATTATCCCTTTGATATTTAAAGTCCCGTCTGCTTTTCCGCCGTATAACAAGAAAATGCCTGCTATAACCAACAAAAGAGCAAGCCAAATAATTTTGGGCATTCTTTCTTTAAAAATAAATCGTGAAATAAGTGCAACCATAATAGGATATGCAAATAAAATTGTACAAGCAAGACCTGAATCTATATACTTAAAAGCGCCAAACAGAAATATAGATGAAAATGAAAAAATCACACCAAAAATGAATAATCCGAAAAATTCTTTCAAGTTGATTTTAAAAGAGGTTTTTTTAAAAATTTTTAGCAGAAAACCATAAATTAAGGTCGCAAAAAGGTATCTGTAAAACAGTACCGAATTTACTCCAAACCCTTGTGAATACATAGGCAGAGCAAATAGCGGATTTGTTCCGTAACTGATTGATGCAAAAATTCCGCTAAGATATCCTTTGTTTGTAAATGATTTCATCTAAATGATAATAGCATAAATTACAAAGGACAAACAGGTATTGGTATCAATCTTCGGTATAATTTGTATTCGGGGTACGTTTTTGGTAAATTTTTCCAATATCTGTATATTTTATATCCTTTTGCAATAAGTTCTTCGGCAAGTTTATCCGCAAAAGTTTCATTTTCGGTAAGCAGAGGATAACAAAACGGGCTGTATGAATTTTCAATATCGATTTTTAATAAGTTTTTGCCTTCATATTTTTCGTAAAATTTTAAAAATTTTTCTTTTCTTTCTTTCAAATTATTAATATTTTCAATTTCATTTTTCAATTTGTCGCTTATAAATGACGGTTCAAGATTTTCAAAAATAACTTCTCTTTTTTCCTTTTCTTCATCAGTATTTATAAATTCTTTATATTCCTCTGTCGGATAAAAATTGGAGTTATCAAGTTTTTTAATACATAAAATTGAACCGTTATAGACGGCCAAAAATTTTCTTGCCGAATTAAAACAGGCAAATCCTTTAGGTTCTGAATAGAATGAATGTGCGTTATCAATTATTATATTCGGATATTTTTTGGATAAAATTTCAACATTTTTGTCGCATATACCAAAATAATTCGGATATAAAACAAATTCGTTTTTATCAAAAATTTTTTTAGGCATAAAATCATCATCAATATGATAAAATAACGGTTTACAGTCTTCTTTTACAAGGCTTTGTCTTACCGTTTCGCAAAGATAATAAGGAATATTTAATTCCTTAATTTGATAAGTTTTTATTATATATCTCAAAGAGTTTCTGGCAAGATTTAAGTATAATTTTTTGTACATTTATCCGCAATCCTGACTTTGATTTTAAAGCAAGAAATTAATTTTTTAAAAATTCGCTTACTTTTATAACCCTTTGGTTTGAACTTCCAACCCATTCCAAGTTGTTGTCTTTGAGTTCGTCAACAAATTCACCGTCAACAAGAACATCAATCAGTTTTATATCGGGAAGATTGTTCACTTCTTCCCATTTATAGCCAGTATATAACCAAACGCTTTTATTCGGATATAATTCTCTGCATTTTTTTATTAATCTGAAAATTTCACTTCTGTTATCGGGAAACAGAGGGTCTCCGCCGCTAAACGTAATTCCGTCAATATGAGGTTTGTCTAAGGCTTCAAATAATTCTGCCTCAGCCGACTCATCAAAAGGAAGTCCGCCATTCGGGTCCCAAGTTATCGGGTTGTGGCAATTTTTACAACCGTGATTGCAACCTGCAACCCATAGCACAACCCTGATACCGTCACCGTTTAGCATATCTTCTTTTGTAATATTGTGGTAATTCATATTACATGCTTACTCTGTCTTTGATTTCTTCCATTTTAGCGGCGTTAAGTCTTGTATCGCCTTTTACTCTTGAATAAGAAAGATATCCGTTCATTCTGTCGATTTTTGTAAGATTTTTACTTCCGCATTTCGGGCAAACGTCCATATTTAACTCTTCGTGTCCGCAATCATCACAATATGAAAGTGAGAGGTTAACTCCTTCGTAAAATCCTTTATCCATAGCGCGTCTTACTAATGTTTCAACCGCTTTTGTGTTGTACGAAATCGGATATTTTACATATTGGATTTTACCGCCGTTTAAAAGTTCCCAAAATCTTCCTTCTAAGTCTTGTTTTTCGATAGGTCCTATATCTTCGGTAACGTGGCAATGGAAACTGTTTGAAACATATCCTCTGTCGGAAACTTTATCAACAATACCGTATTTTTTTCTGAATTGTTGAATTTGTAATCCGCAAAGATTTTCTGCAGGTGTTCCGTAGATAGCATAAAGGTTTCCGTCTTCTTGCTTAAATTCATTAACCTTTTTGTTTATGTATCTCATGACTTCTAAAGCAAATTCCCCGTCTTCCGCAATAGATTTATGATTGTACAACTCTTGTAATTCATTAAGAGCGGTAATTCCGAATGATGCTGTTGCTGCCTTTAAAATCGGTTTGATTTTGTCGTGGAATCCTAAATGACCGCCGTAGAATCCGCCTTCGCAAAAAGCAAGAGGATTGATTGATGCACGCATTTCTCCGAGATATTCATAAGTTCTTCTGTGGATATTTCTAATCATTTCCATATAGTAATCAAGAACTTCAAAGAAATCTTTTCCTTCTTGTTGTGCTTTTGCATAAATCATAGGCAAGTGCAAACTAATAGCACCGATATTAAATCTTCCGACAAATACAGGTTTATCGTTTTCATCTGCAGGCTTCATACCGCCACGTTCGTACCATGGTGATAAAAACGCTCTGCAGCCCATAGGAGAAATTACTCTCTTGAATTTTTTGTACATACTTGCAACATAACCGTCCCCTGTTAAAGATAACCAATCGGGATACATTGCTTTTTTAGAACATTCAATTCCTGCTTTGAACAAATCTTCGTTAACTTTTCCTTCTCCGTGAAGTTCTTCATCGTATAAGAATACAACTTTAGGGAACAAAACAGGTTTTTTATTTCCTTTTTTGCCTTGTCCGCCTTTTCTCACTTCAAGCATTTGCATAGAAGCCATTTTTTCAAATTTTTCCGTTCCCAATCCCATTGTCATTGTGATAAAAGGATAATCTCCACGGCTTGAGGCTACCGTATTGAATTTGTATTCCCAGCCTTGGAAACCGTCATGAAAATCTTTTTCAACATCTTTCATTGCTTCTTGTTCTGCAATTTCCGGTTGTACTCCCATATCAACATATCTTTGATATTGTTTATCAAAGGTTTTTTGCGCATATGGAGCAAGAATTTTATCAACTTCGGGAACAGTAAAGCCACCGTACTGTTGGCTTGCTGCAGCCATAACGATATCACCTATTACATCAAAGGCAACTTCTAGGGTTTTTGGTTCGTTGTACCATAAATTACCCATTTCAAAACCGCCTTTTAAAACGTTTGCAACATCAAATAAACAGCAATTCATTGTATCTCGTCTTGCAGACATATCATGAATGTATATATAACCGTCTCTGCTTGCTTGCAATTCTGGTACGGTTAAAAAGAATTTTTTATACAACTCTTTATTTAATTGATTGAAAATCAAAGAACGCTTCGTCGAAACGAGTGCAGAATCGGCATTTGAATTTTCTTTATCTCCGATATACATTATTTTTTGGCTTTCTTGATAAACTTTATCAAGCATTTTGACAAAATCAATCTTGTAATCTCTGTAATTTCTGTAACTTTTAGCAACTTTCGGATTAAGATTTTCCAATGCATTTTCAACAATGCAGTGCATTTTAAAAATTTCGATTTCATCGAGTTTCGTGTCTAAAACGCTGCGGTCAACAAATCTGCATATTTCATCAAGTTCTTTTTCCGTAAACTCAACAAGCATTCTTGCAGCAGATTTTTTAACTGCGGCAACAACTTTTTGAACATTGTAATCTTCTTTTGTGCCGTCTTTCTTAATTATCTTGATATGGCTCATATCAAGAACTTCTTCAGTTCTGTTAAAAGGAACTACTGTATTTAATGAATTCGGTGTTGTAACGTTTTCGGCACCGTTTCTTTCATTAATTCTAACTACATTATTGTTGCCTATATTTTGTTGCATAAAAACTTCCCTTTTTCGTTTGTAACAGAAAACAGGAGATTTAGTATTATTAAAATAATATTAAATATTCCAAAAATTCTGGTTGGTGGTACATACTATGACAAACAGGTAATAAGGTTTTATAACCCTTTACAAGTTCATGACTTACACATGACTTTTTCAATTTGTTTTCTAATTATATAGTATGTATTTTTCAAAAGGATAATTTTTAACAAAATTTGGTTACAATAACCAAATCATTCAAAAATAAAAAAATACAGCAGTTTACAATTTCTATATTCATTTGTTTATAAATATTTGCAGATTTTATTTCTGATAAATATCTTATATATGTGAATTAAACGCCAAAATATAAAATTGTTTATAATAAAAATCCCCGAACGAAAATCATTCGGGGGACTAGGTTTTAGTCATATTGAGTATTACACTTTATATAACGATTTTTACTCAATTATGTTCGTTTTTTTTAAGCTATATTAAATTATTGTAACATTTGATTATTTCTTTTTCCTAATTGGCGGTGGCGGAAGGTTATTTGCTTTTTCAAATTCTCTTAACTTTTTCTTTTGTTCTTCCGTCAGAATTGATTGAAACCTTTCAAAATCGGCAGTTCTTATATCGTCTGCTTTTGCGTACAATTTTTTTAATTTTTCAATTAACGGTTCTATTTTTTTGTTCTTTTCGGTTTTGCTTAAATCAGGGTCTTCATATATTTCTCTGATTTTGTATTTTGTATATTTTATTTCATTAAAAATCGGTTTAGCTTTGTTGTAAGCATCTTGCCTCCATTTATTCATTTTTGTAATTTGTTCTTTGGATAGGTTAATATCAGGTTTCGGTGGCGGAATTACTTTTTTACCGTTCTTATCATATAAAACTTGCCCGTGTTTAGGCGGCATAACCCATTCATTTCCGTGTTCGTCATATAGTGCCCAATCTGGTCTTTGCGGGTAATTAATTTGAGCATTTGCTATATTTATACTTCCTAGAATAAAAACTACTATGAATACTAAACTCTTTTTTAGTGTTTTCATTTCTTTCCTTTCTTATTCTATTTTATCCATTAAGTTCTTTAATTCGACATACAAGTGTTTTCTTGCGGAATGAAGTCTAGATTTTACTGTTCCAATCGAACAATTAAGTTTTTCTGATATTTCTTCATAAGACATTTTATCTATTTCATACATTATAATAATATCTGCAAGTTGAGGTTTTAATTTATTTACCGCTTTTGCAATAATCATTTTATTTCTTTTATTCTCAAGTGACTCTTCAACATTGGTTTTATCGGGAATATTTGAAAAGATTTCCTCATCATTATTGTAATTTTCATTTTTGTTTTTTGATGATTTCAAAAAGTCACGACAAATGTTTGCGGAAATCTTACCTATCCATTGACGCAATTTCCCTTTTTCTTTATAAGAATTCCGATTTTTCCAAACTTGAATGTAAACTTCTTGTTCTAAATCTTCGTCATTTTTTCCGGTAATTTTTAATATTATATTTTTTATAAATTTTTTGTAATTGTTTATTATACTTTTCAATATAAAATCCTAGTCGTAATCAAAGAAACCAAAGCGGTCTGTCGGATATCCTTTCTGTGATAATACGGTTGAATTGAAATCATCTGCAGAAATTATGGCGTAAGAATAATTTTGATTTAACTTATTCGTAATATAGGTGTTATAACCTGTATACGAACCTATTGTCAAAATCAGCAAAGCAAAACAGGCAGCCTTTAATCTTCTGAATGTGTGCCTGTTTTGTTGCATTTTCTTACATTCCTTACCTGCAAAATTCAACAAATACGATAATTTCTTTTGGTTTTCCATCTCTCTTTGGCAATCAGGACAATTTTTCAGATGTTCTTCAAATTCTTCGAAACTTCCGAATAAATAATATCCTTCGTATTTGTTGCACTTATTGTCCATTTTGCCCTCTCTCAACATGTATAACGAAATGAGATTAAATTTTGTTCTAAAATTTTAATATAATGTTAAGAAATTTTAAATATTATATTCTGTTATAATTTAACATCAGTAAATCTTGTGAAGTGTTTCTTAAATTCTTCAAAAGTTAAACGAACTTCTTGACCGCTATTCCATGGATTAATCAAATAAACATATTTATCATCTGCTCTTACTACGCTATACGCGTGTCCTGCATAGATTTTTTCACCATCTTTAGTTGTAAATGCAACATCATCCGGAAATTTACCTTGAATGGATGCTGTACAAATTGTATTTGGATCGTTAATTTTTTCTCTGTATGATTCGCTGATTCCAATTTTCCTATCCCACAGATCATCTAAGCCTCTAAGATCCATTTTACTTTTTCCCAGTAATACTTGGTAGGCAATTATACTTCTGTTACCGTTAATATCATCATGTTCTTCTTCCATCATATATCGTTCAACGGCTTTTTCTAACGCTCTTACATCCATATCACCTGTTGATAATTCCGTAGAACCTTCAAGTTCAGCTTTTGAGAAGGTATATGTTTTGTTAACACCTTGCAGATGAACTGTAACCGAGCCGTCAGGATTTACTTTTAAAGATTTATTAAGAATTTCTCTTCCTTTAGGGGATTTGGCAATTGCATTGATTGATGCTAATAGCCAGCAATCTCCTGTATTTCCCTGATAAGTTACTTCATTTACTTTTCCGTCAGCAGGTTTAGTGTCGTGAGTACTATGTGGATACTTATTTGAGTTTAATCTGTCTTCTAATTTTTGATTTAATTTATCAATAAGAGATGTATCCATAGAACCCATTCGGTCTCTTTGGTATTCTATTTCTTTTTTTAGCGATTGTCTTATATCGGCAACGTAAACACCCATTGATTCATATTTATCCAAAAGAGCATTTTCTATATGCATAACCATTTCGGCACGGTCTTTTGCGGAAAGACCTTTTTCATTCAATATTGCAGAAATTAACGATTCTTTATCTTTACCTGTTTTTTTTGTATAACTTTCCAAAACTTCTTGTACGTTGTCTTTATTTATTTTTTTAACGTGTTCTTTTATATTTTTACCTGTTGTAGGTGTCCCGACAGCAGTTGTTGCATATATATCATCATACAATTGTGTTGCAATATTATTTACTTCTTCTTTATTTGAAACAGATTTTTCTCCTAATATTTTTGCTACCCATTTTGCACATCCATCTTTTCCTCTCGCAATTAATTTAGCATTTAAGTCATCTAAGACGGAAGAATCAAAAGATTGAAAAAACTTTTTATCTTTTTGGCGTTGAATTTCTTTGTATATTTTTTGTTCAATATCCGAAATATCAATACCCATTTTTTTATAACTTTCTATAAGGGCTTTTTCAATATGCTCAACCATTTTCATTCGTGCTTCTGAAGAAAGTCCTTTTTCGTTCATTATTGCGGAAATAAGAGATTCATTGTCACCTTTAGATTGTTTTTGGTATTCTTCTAAAACTGCTTCAACATTATATGCATTTATCTGTTTGATATGCTTTTCAATATCTTTTCCTGTTGTAGGTGTTCCAACAGATGTTGTTGCATAAATATCTTTAATGATATCCTTTGCTATGTCTGATGGGGTTTTATCCTTTGTTTCAGAAGATTTAGTATTACTTGTTTTTGCACTGCATGCTTGAACAGAATAATTTTGACTTTGATTTTCTGTCCTTGAAAAATATGAAAATTCTGTTTCGTTGTTTTGCAGCGGTTCTGAAGAAAACAATGTTGTTGATTTAAAATCTTTAGAAGAAGATGTATTTGAACGATCGGACTTTACGGTCTGCTCGTTGTCCGTCTTTTTTCTCACGAAATTTTGTATTAATCCTGCTAAATCCACTATAACCTCATACTTATACACTTATATTTATCGTACGATTAATAAAAATCTTGAAAATTTTTATGGCAATTGTTACATTAATTAATAAAGTTTGATTGTTTTTTTTAATTAATTTTCATATTATTTAATTATGACTGTTGAAAATCCGAGATTAAATAAATATATTGCTTCATCGGGATTATGCTCCCGCAGAAAGGCTGATGAGTTGATTTTGGCAGGAATTGTCAAAATTAACGGTAAAACGGTTAAAGATTTATCTACAACGGTTTCTAAAAAGGCTAAAGTTACCGTTGACGGAAAAACAATTTCTCCTCAAAGAGAATTTACTTACATAAAATATTACAAGCCTGCAGGATATATTACGACAAAGTCTGATGATAAGAACAGAAAAACAATTTATGATATTTTGCCTGAAGAAGTTCAAAAATTAAAGCCTGTCGGTCGTCTTGATAAAGACTCAACGGGTCTTTTGATAATGACTGATGACGGTGATTTGATTAACAAAATGACGCACCCGAGCGTAAAAATTCCAAAAGTTTACAGGGTTTGTGTAGAGGGAAAAGTAACAAATAATAATCTTTTGACTCTCTCAAAAGGTATCGAAATTGAGAAAGGTAAAATGGCTTATGCCGATGCCCAAATAATTCAATTTGAGGATAAAAATACCGTTTTAAATATAGTTTTATACCAGGGAATGAACAGACAAATAAGAAAAATGGCAGAATTTATCGGTCATCCAGTTATTTCTTTAAAACGTATTCAACACGGTACAATTGATTTATCGGGCTTAAAACGAGGTGCTTTTAAATATTTAAAGCCGAATCAGATTAAAGATTTAAAAAATTATTTGAAAAGTTTTTCCAAATAGTTTTAATTCGGAGTTTTCTATGGAATATAAAGAAGTTAAAAAAAAGTTTGAAGAGGTCTATAAATCTAAAATTCAGCCCAATATTTTAAAATTGGATAT
>Ga0256407_10003984_pt1 | contig 25337 bp, 34 predicted proteins | sample RumenRJG_04DNA_FD_193489 | JGI IMG/M metagenome (GOLD analysis project Ga0256407, IMG submission 193489) | Bovine rumen microbial communities from Lethbridge, Alberta, Canada - RJG_04 | ecosystem: Host-associated > Mammals > Digestive system > Stomach > Rumen | place: Canada: Alberta... | reverse complement strand
GCACCGTCAAGAACCATTGTCATTACCTTTGAATTGACACCGACCAACTCCTCACGAGTCATACCAGGCTTACGGGGAACACCCGATGTAATGACAATAACATCAGAATTTGCAGTCTTTGAATAATCACCGGTTGTTCCTGTGACAATTGTCTCAGATTCACCCATCATCAAGGACTGCATAATATCCATTGCCTTACCCTCAGCAACGCCCTCCTTAACATCGAGCAATACAAGCTCCTTTACAAAACCCTCACTTGCGATCTTCATTGCTGCGGTCGCACCTACATTACCAGCTCCAATAATTGATACTTTCATATTATTTTATTTATTTTAATTATTTAATTCAACACCAAATTGTCATTTCATTACTAACATAATCAATAAAAACATGTTTAACTTTTAGAAATTCTCTTATATTAGTATCTTTATTTATAACACTGATTACATCTCCTTTTCGTGGAATGCATGAAGAAAATTTTTCAATCATTTCAACTTCCTTATCACCCATGTAATCATTATATCTTGCAATACATTTGGTAAAGAAAAATGAACTTTTAATAATTTCTACTTCCTTAAACTTCATATTATTTGATTTTTAAAACATTCCCGCGAAATTCTTATCAACGAAATTCTTAGCCTCAAGATAAAGTTCTACACGCTCGATGACATATTCGGTATCATTCAAACGACGAGCATCAAGCATTCCAAACTCAATCATTGTCTTTACGATGTCGATGAATCTCTGTTCAGGTGTCATATTCTATTTGTTTTTGATTACAAATATAATATAGTACTTATCTTCAAAAATTCAAATATTATATGATTTTTATTCCGATTCATTAAATTTTTTGCCATGATAATATTTCTTGGATATGTATACTCCTTCATAATAAGGTTTCCCGCTTTCAACAAGCCAATAACACATGCAATTACCAATGTTCGGTCCTTCTACAATTTCAAAATTATTTTTCAAAAGAATACCTTGAATTTTCTTTGCACTATTGCAAAGTATCTTGTGATTGTCCTTCTGTTTCATCTTTCGCCTTAAAACTTAAGTTATATCTGTTAATCAATTTCATACGATCTGTTTCTCCCCATTGAGTAGCAAAATCATTGATAGTGTCCCACAGCTTTTTATGGAGATGCCATGCATTTGCTGCAAGTTCCTCAAACTCTTTAATCATTCTTTGCTTCTCATAGCATTCAGCAGCTAATTGAACGACAAACATCGTATTGTATTTCTCTTTGAATATTGTATTTAAAAAATCATTAAACTGCTGAATATTATGTTCATGAATTTCATATCCATAATTGAATCCTGTACGACGGTCTGAATATCGTTCATCCTTTTCGGCATCGGCCATTTCAAATACCCAAATATCATCAGCAGTTTTTATAATATCTGTTTTATATAGATTCTGTTCATCCTCATCAAGTTTTCTCTCTTGCTTTGCAATTAAACGGAAACTAATATGTGTGTTTATAATATCAATTTGAATATGTCCAATATTATATGGAGCAGGAAGACCGAAAATACGACAAGTATCCCAGTGAGTCTTAATTCCATACCAGTCTTCAGTATCGTAAGATTTCTCCCAGCAATCATATTCAGTTATTCCACAAGAAGCAAGATAACGCTTCACATAACTTACTAACTCTTGATATGTAAATATAAACTTATGTTCCTGCCACATCATATTAAAATTTTATTACACCTCCATTATAATTGTTTGCATCTTCATAGAAATCACAGATACTCCAAGTACATACTCGATAATTGTCAGAATCAGTATATCGAAGAATTGCAGCATGATCATTGATTATTTCATAATATGCTTTATGACCCAAATCCTTACAAGACTTCAACCAGCTGTCATATCCAAAATGCTTCTTGAAATATGATTCAGCTGCATCATAAGAATCAAAATAATAATCACCACTTGATACAATTGGGTGACATGGTTTCATTTGACCATTATACTTTCGATAATATGTCTGGAACTCAACAATTCTCCAACGATGAATTAATTCTGTTTTGTTCCAATCAAGAGAACATGGTTTTACTTTATTCTGCTTCATAATTCTTTTTCTTTGTAAAAATTGCCTTTACATGAGTATAGTCATTAATTTTAATATCGAAGTCCTTCTTCCAGCACTGCTCCCACCAAGGAAGTCTGAAGCGCTCAAAATAATCAATATTAAAACCATCATTGAACATCTGAACAAGAAGATTTGTAGAGATAGGGAAATAGTTCTCGTGTACCTCACGATTCCAATTTACCTTCCAACGATACTTAAGAAGGAAATGAATCAAATTACGATTGTTTGAAATTGAACCCCATTCATTTTCAAAATCCTTGAGCATATCGCGGTCAGCCATCTGACGGATTCTCTGTTCAACCCAGCCAACTGATTTTCTATCAATATCCTCAGAAGGACACATATCACGAATAACAACATAATCAAATCCTGTGTTCAGAACTCGCTTCCAAAATGTTGCAATATCATTTCCGTCATTTGCATAAGAATAAACTTCGTGGATAACTGAAGAAAGAATCAATACAGTCTTTCTATAAGGATTAAATCTCTTCTCAACTTCGGCCCAGTCAGTTGTAAAGATTACATCTGCATTTGCGGGACCATGATAATTTGTCTTTGCAATATCAATCATAGTCTCGGAAATATCATAACCAATATATGTCTTGTTTGATGGCTTCTCGCTCTCGAAAATTGAAGCAAGAGCATTTATCATAGTTCCGTCGGCACACCCAAAGTCAACGAAAACATAATTGTCGTTCTTTGGAAGACGGTCTAAAAAGAATAGTTTATCTTCCATACCTTTTTGCATTTCTTTATTATAATAATTAACGTTAGCAAACGTCTTTCCTATTTCGCACATATTGAATATTTTTTAAGGTTAAACAATTAAGCAGCCATTCGATAAACCATGTAATTTGCTCGCATTTTGTTTTCCTCAGCAAGCCACTCCTCAAAGGTCATTACCTTCTTCAAATAATTCAGCCAACGTGAATAATCCCAGCCATATTTTTCACAATGTTCAATCATATCCCATGTATCAGCATTGTCATATTCAGTATCATGCTTGTAACATTCATAAGCCTCACGGAGAGCTTCATTGTTGTTAGGAAGATTCCAAACAGCATCAGGATTATTGAGCAGAACAACAGTTGCATCAGCAGCAGCAATTTCATTAAGAACCTTAATAATATTCAGCTTCATAATTTAATTATTTTATTGATTACAAATATAATATAGTAAAAACTAAATATTATTCAAATTTTAATAAGAAAAAATAAGAGGTACCGAAGTACCTCTTGCACAGGAATATGGTGACCAATTAAGCAAGTTCAAATACAGGACGAACATTGCTTTTAAGTAATTGTCCCTTCTTGTTATATACAAATGGATCTTTACCCTCTTGTACTTCAAATTCAGATATCTTAACCTGAATTGGATCACCTGGGTGATAATCAAGTAAATCCATTGCATCGATTGGCATAAGACCGGTAATGAACTTGTTATTAAGTTCAACGAAAATACCTGTCTTGTTGCTTGAATTAATAATACCTGTTACTGTTCCTTCGAATGTCTCAGGTACATACTTGACGCGCTCGTCACTTGAAGCAAGCAACCACTTACTATAAATCTCGTGAATATTGTTCATACCAACAATTTGGAGAACCTTCTTACGAGAGCCAACTAATGAGTTCTCAATCAATCCTGTCTTCATATCACGACGGAACTCAACAAACTTCTGAGGAACAATTGTTACATCTTGTCCAACCCACTTTTCAAAATCGTACTCAATATTAAGTACAATATGAGAACCTGGGATAAAGACAGAATGTGTATATGTCTTTCCAGTTAATTGACAAAGTGGAGTAATATCAGTGTGACAAATATATCCACCCTTTACCAAAGAATCAATATGAACATTAATACCTTGTTCATGTTGGATTGCCTTGTTAATTGTGTTTGTCCATTGCTTGTAGTAAGCACTGATAACACTTACAACATATCTGTTATCCTTATGTTCACGAACTTCGAATAACAACTTATTGTTGTGATTAAGTAAGTAATTATTGATTGCATCAGCACAATCATTGAAATTCTCTTTTGAAACGATTTCGTCCTTAACACCTGGGACCTCAAATACAATTCCGTTCTTTCCAAAAGATTTTACTACACCTGAGTAAATCTTACCAAGTTCAATGACTTGTACCATATTAATGGATTTGTTTTGTTTGGTTTCTTGTGAAACCTCAATTCCGTAGAATATTGCGAATGACTTTGCAATTGACATATTTCCGTATGCTTTCTTCATATACTTGATACGTTCAGCATCATTCTTAAAAAGAGGAAATTCTGCATCGGAATAAATGTCTGCAGCAGTCAAAAGACGTTGTTTATTTGTGTTATTTGCCATTGTATATTTGTTTTGTGAGCCAGCAAATTAGCTCGGGTTAAACATAAAAATTAATAATTCTCAAATCAACAAATAATTAATATTTGTTAATATATTTATTAAATAGTTAAATAGTAAAGATATTTCAAATGATTCTTAAAATATTTAACTTGCTTTAACTAAATTATCTGCTTCTTCAGGTTTCTTTGGGTTACCTAATTGGTCAAGAGCTTTTTGACATGTGCCATCATCAAGCCATTCATAATCAAATAATTTATTTTTCATTTTTACTTGACCATGAATAATATTAGGAACTTCTTTCATATCAATTTCCACAACAATAACTTGACGTCCATCCTTTGTCATTACTGGTTTCTCGTCATTAAGCCATTGTTCATCAATAGGATCTCCTTTTGTTTCTAATATTGCTCGTTTTGTATATAATTCATCTTTAATAGCTTCTTCTTTTAATATATAATCAATTATAGACTGCATATTAGTATTTAATATTTATTTTGAAAAATGTGAAGTTACCTCAACTCTTTTTTGTGCTTCATCAACCTTTTCAAGTATTTTTAAAGCTTTATCAGATTTTCTTTTATCTATATTAATCCTAAGACCACATATTGGACAGCATAAACTACTAGAAAAAAGAATCTGTTGAATAGAAGTTGGAATAAAATTACCACAATTCGGACACGGCATACCAGGCATATGCTGAGATGAATACTGTGTTCTTGTGTTTTTAGGAATCATTTCAATAAATTATTGTTTTATTAAAAATAATTAAAATTTATTCCACGGTGAACAAGCAGTAATCACTTCCATGGTTAATTTCTTTTTGTATACATTTTCATATTTTGGCGCATAATATTCCATAATATGTTTTAAGTCCTTTTCACGTGCTTGCTGCATTGCTTCTTCATTATAGGAATACACGCGATGAGTATAAGCATCATTATACAAATAATGTTTCAATTTCTTAATAATATTATCAAAGCTTTGAGTATTGACTGCATTCTTATTCATACTACTTAAACAATAATCTGAATGGTTATCCCAATATGATTTGCCATCAGCATTTCCCTTTCGTACAGTTTCTGCTTTCTTTACAATTTTAATAATATTATTTGTATTTCTATCTACATAAATGCACTTTGTTATCTTTTCTAATTTTGATTCTGATTTACCCCATTGTGCACCCCATTCACAATAATGATAATAATAACCTGAAATTATTATATATCCTTTGTCTTTTTGAAAATCAAATTTAATTGTATCTTTACTTGCAACTGGAATAAACTCTTCCAATGAATTATCAGATTTTAATACATAATAGCAATCAAATTCTGTACCATCAATAATGTCAGCAATTGTATTACAAATTTCTTTACATTTATCTAATAATTCCTTTTTTACTTTATTATATTCTTCAATTGTTAATGGTGGGTTATAATCTTCCCAGTCACGGTCTTTACAACGATATGTATTTGTTTCTTCATCAAATATATGGGATATCTTCTTATTATATCCTTTATCCATTAAGCGGCGTTCAACGAAATTATTTGTCCAAATAAAGTCAGAGCTAAAATCACTATGATTACCTAAATATGATGGACTTAAATTTCGTAATTGACTTGATGTAAATAATTTTGAACTTACAAATGAAGCAAAGAAATCATTTACTTCCTTTAACATTTCTTGTGCTTTAAAATACTGTTCAATAAAAAAATCAGCATTTTTAAAATTATCGTAATTTGTAACAACTAATTTTTCTTTCATAAAACCCATTCTTCAAATTGATCTTCTATAACTTCACTTGCATGTCCACAATATGGACACTTTTCTTCAACATAATCAAGATCATGACCTGTATATGGTGTCCAACAATTAATAGTTTCCCTTATTAATTCGGAATCATCTATTTCTTTTCCACAATATCCACACTTTCTCATAATCAATCATCATCATAAGGGTGCCATCCATTACTTACATTCATTTCAGTTTCCCAATCCTTTACAAAATAATTCTTATGTTCATAGAAATTTCCGGTTGCAACTTCAAACCAATGTTCATCATGTCGTACTCCTTTATATTCAAATGTTTTCCATCTGTCAGTTCTTGTTCCACCATCAACAGTTTCTTGATAAACAATTAAATATTTTTTGTCATCAGATATCTTAAATTGATATTCTGTTAATCCCTTTTCAGATGCGAACAACTTAAATAAACCATTCTTAGGATCCAATGAATAAAAACATTTATTATGATACTTATGAAAATAATCAGCAAGTTTTGATTTAATTAATGTTTGATTCTTATAATTATCTGCATTAACTAAACTATTAATTTCTTTATAATCAATTTCATGTTGATTATCTAATGCAATTTTTTCTTCAAGTTCTTTTACCTTTTGCCCTATGTTATATGTCTTTCCGCTTCTATCTTGTGAATAATATTCATCTCTATTTGGCAAATAATGTTTAGCACGTTCTAATAATTCTTTTTGTTTTTTTAATTCTGACTCTGTCCATGAAGAATTATAAAAACTTATATCAAATGCTAATTCATAATAAGGGCGTTTAATATCATATTTTATTTTATAATGTTTAATATATGATGGTTTTGAACACCACTTCTCTTTTGTTTCTTTAACATTTGACACTGTATACCAATATCCTTCTTTATCCTGCAAACGTGCTCCATTTACAATTAAAGGATATTCTTTTTCATAATCCCAACAATAATCTTTATCATTTAAACCATGAAATTTCTCCAAAATAACTTTACCTGGGAAATGCTCTATTTCGTAATTACAAATTAATTTTGACTTTAGGAATGACAAATAAAATTCTGTCACTTCATTCATTATTCCTAAAGCCTTTTCATGTTGATTTACAAAATATGACAGATCCTTAAAGTTATCATAATTAGTAATAACTAAATCTGTCATATTGTTTACTTTAATATATTAGCAACCTCTTGCATATCAAGTGCAAACTTATCATCTTCAGATAAATGGCTTTCAAGCAATTTCTTTGCTTTCTTTAAATCTTGTATTTTTTGAATATTATCAAGATGCAATTTACGAGTCTTAACATCTTCAATCCACTCATCTATTGTATAACCACATATTGTTGGTATTTCTTTTTCTGTTTCAATACCTAACAACTTTTCGGCTTCTGATGTATTGGACTTCTGACTTAATAAATAAGTCAATATTTCAACAAGTTCTTTATTATCTTGAACTTTGCATATAATTGCCCACCCAGTCAAATATCTTTCACCTGTTACATAATTGAATTTCTTTGACTTACATTCTTCAATCTGTTCATTGATTTTGTTCAAACTCTCTACTAAATTCTGTCTTGTAATTTCCATAATAAATATTTTTATAAGTTATTAATCTTTTCTTCTGTTTCTTTAACTAATTTCTCATACATAGGAATTTCCTCATGTGGATCTCCCCATGTATCATAATCTTCATATAAATTATTAAGTATAGATTTATATTCTTTAAGTTGCTTTTTTAATTTATATACTTCACAATAGTGTGTATGAGACCACAGTTCACAAGAATTACCACAATTCTTTATTACTTCATTTCTTGGTTCTTTACAATCATGATTATGACATACCCAACAACAGCATCGTTGCATTAAATCCCAGCCTCTCCAAATAGCTCCATAAGAACCTTTCCATTCTGTTGTATATGTTACTCCATATCTACAAGTACATTCAACTGGGATATATTCTTTTGATTCTTCATAATCATTATCTTCAAAATATTGTTTTACTTCATTAATAGTCATTATTAATTATTTAATGTATACTTCAAATATTCTCCTTTATTTAATCCATGTAAAAACCACCTAAAATCTTCTAAATCAGACCATTGTCCAGATGCCGAATGAAATTTACCATTTTTTTCTAAATGTGGTTCATCAAAATGTAAACAATATCTACCGTCTAAATTTCTTACAATATAAACAGTTTGTGGCCTATCTAAATCTATTTCCATAATTACTACCAATTATTTTTCTTTTTGATTAATTCCCAAACCTTATCATAATTTTCACGTTCTTTGATTTTCTTTAATGCTTCAGTAAAATCAATTTCCCAATTACTGCTTTTTAGAAATTCAATCTTTTTAATTTCATTCCAAGTTTCTATATCAAAATTATTAACTGGCATAATTAATAGACAATTTTATTTATTAGTTCTTTGATACCGAATGCATCAGGTACAATATTCAATATTACCAAGAACAAATATAATATTAATATAAAAAATATATACCCGAATATGTTAAAGATATTAAAATTCTTCATATTATAATACTTTATTTTTATAAAGACCTTCTTTTACAAACCAATCATCAATAAAATTCCAATCACAAGCTTTACAAGATTCTCCATTCTTATTGATAATTATTTTATATTGCATTCCAACATTATGATCATCTATAAAATAATCAGCAAACAATTTACGAGAGTCATCACCAGTTGTTAATTCCCATTTCCAATTCCTATTAATATCCCACAATTTAACTTTATTATCAACAAATACTTTGCATGCATCTGTTAATATATCTGCTTCATGTTTCAATACAAATCCTGTATCATTTACATTGTCTCTTTCCGGATGATCTTTAATAAATTGTTCTAATTCTGTACAGCATAATGGGTACCTTCTACTTCTTTGTGTATAAAGAATTAAATAATGACCATTTTTTGTTAATTCTTTTAATACTTTAATTGCATTTTCAAATAATGGTCCAACTTCAGGCCATTCATCTAAACATACTGTGTTGTCAAAATCAACAGCAATAACTTTACCACCGTTTAATTTATCATAATATTTTTGTGTTGCATCTATCATTTTATCTTATCTTTTATATCATCATAAAACGACCAATCACCTTGAGCAACACCAATTGGATCTGTCAAATAATAATCTTTACCAAAATACACTGCATGTATTTCTTCAACATTTAATTTTGGAGACATCCAAGGCCAACTCCAATAATCAGGATCCTTTTTGCATTCCTCACAAAATTCATTATAACCATTATTTGCTTTTTGTTTGATGCTTTCCCATAATTTAGTTTCTTCATCAGTTAATGTATATGTTCTATACTTTATTATTTGACTTTTAATATCAAACCATTCACTACGCAAATATGGCTTAATAAACCAAAAACAAGCAATTAAAAAGAATACTCCTTGTATTAGAAATATTGTCTTATAAGGTATAACAAATAACATTCCGATACACCAAAAAAACAATACCATAAATTTTACACCATCATTCATAATTTAAATCCAAATAATTTTAATATTTCTGTACTTGTTTTTTCTTGAACAATTGCTTCTTATGGAAGTCTTAATGAACTATCAAAAACTTCCATAAGTTTATTGAATTGCCAAGTATAATCAATATCAGCGCATCCTATTGTTTCACAAACATCATTATCAATATGAAGAGACCATTTTGTTCCTCTATTATTACATCCATTATCAATGTCAAGTTTAATAGGATGTTCATCATCTGTCCATTTACGATATGATTTATAATCAGTTATACCATAATTTGTTTTTTGATATTCTTCACAAAGCTTGGATTCTTGTTCCATATATTCAAATCCAGCATTAATAAGAAGCTCATCAGTAATCAATAATTCGTTTAACATAATCTATCTTCAGCTGTTTCTTTTGTATAATCTTTATAATAGACTTCATATCGTCCAAATCCGTCTTTAACAATTGAAATAACAATTTGTGATAAATTATATTCCTTATCTAATTCATTCAAAAACTTTAATAGTTCATCTTGTGAATTACAGTTCTTGACGGATATCATATCACTCCTTTGCCTCATTCTTTTCCTTCTCGTATTTTTCTTGAAGTTCCTTTAATCTTTTTTCACTTTCTGCTTTCTTTTTAGCAACTTGCTCCTTCCATTTCTTGTCCAATTTTTCTTTCCAATCAGGACCGTATTCCTCTTCCATTACTTCTTCGAACTCATCTCCATAATAATCTTGTTCCCAGAAAAGCAATGGATTTCTTTCCTCTATTTCAATATCAACATCATAATGATCTTTCCACCATTTCTTTACAGTTTCAATACTTCCAGTTGGTGAACATCTCATGCATACTGTATTTCTAAACTTTTGTTCATCTACATTAAATGAATAATAATTCTTACAAGTAGAAATATCATTCATAACAATATCTGTAATTGATTTTGCCCAATACTGAATATTTTCTTCAGGTTCACCTTTTATAATCATGTGACCTCTAATATAATCAGCAATAAGTTTCTTAAGTGGTGGTACATCTTCATAACTACGATATCCTGGATGATGACCGTGTTCATCTTCCCAATCTTCAATATACTTATCTTTATAACCACCTTTGTTTAAATATTCTTCAACAATTTCTACATTTTCTTTCCATTCAGATTCAATACGATAAGCTTTCATATACTTATCAAGAATATATTTAAATTCTTCTGATGACAAATAATGACGATCATATATTGGACCATCTTTCTTTTCATCAATTTTGCCTGCTTTATATTCTTCAATTATATTGTCCCAATCTGCAGATGGCTGTGCTTTTGCAAACATTTCACGAATACAATCTTCGTATGCTTTACATAATACTTCTTCTCTATCTAACATAATATTTATAATTTATTTAATGTAAAATAGTAAATTACAATATTTCAAAATATTAAATAAGTGTTAATAAAATTTAAATTTGTTCTTTCATATATTCTTGATGTTGCTCCCAAGAAAGCTCAGATAATATTTCTTTATCCTTTTCATCATTTGGATCAAACAAACAAATTTCCATGTATTCATAATGAACCTCTGTAACAGGTTCAGTATATAATTGTCCAACATCAAATGGAATACCTAATGTATTAACACAATGAATAGTATTTGTTATTGAATATCCACCATTATGCCATACTTCAAAATGACCTTCCATGAATTCATAATGATCTTCTTGTCTTACAGCAACTACACATTGTTTACGAAGATCTGGATTTAACATATATACTGGTATTGATTTAATACTTCCACCCCATATTGCTAATTTCTTTCTAATCATATATAAAACAATTAATTAAAAAATAAGATAATGCAAATATAGCCCAGATACAAAGTACCTGAGCTATAGCTTTAATATGTATTTTAGTGATATTCATTAAATTCTATTGAAGATATTTATAAGCTCATTTTCAATTTTAATGAAGTTCTTTTCTATATCATTTGAATCACAAGTGAAATAAGTAGATAACTTCTTCCAATTGAATTTCTTAAACGATTTATTCCACTTCATATTTTTCAAATTAATGTATTCAGCAATCAATTGACGAAGATCTTTGTCTTTATCATATCTTAATTCAAAACGATTAAGAACTTCAGTATAAGATTCATAATCATCAATATGACCATGATATCTTAATTGCAAGAATACATTCTTATATTCCTCACATGAATAATCACCACCTGGGCCTCTATCATAGAAATGAGTTGGAACCCAATTATAGATCTTACCGTTAATTTCTTTTTCGATTGAGTCTCCCTTAGGATTAGCAAACTTAATACCATGTTTATTAAGTATATTCAACCAAGGTGTCTTCTTTGTAACATTTGTTGTTACAACTACAGGATAATCATTTGATTTATCAATAACGAAAGTATTCTTTGCGTTATGGTCAGTAAACATTCTCATTATTCAATCTCCTTATCAATTGTTATATATAACTCTGATGATTTATATCTTTCATCTCTAACACTATCACTCCCCGTGCCGTTCCAAGCTAAATCTTTTAATGATAATGGAAATACATCTCCTGATTTATCTTGTAACATTACTTCACAATAAGGGTCAAAATGTGTAAGCTCACAAATTAAATCAAATACTGTCATTTATCCAACAATCTTTGTATTTACACATTGAGCAACCATCTTACCGTCAACTCTTTCGAAAGCAGATTTTACTTCTTTGATAACAAGACCCATGGATTTTCTTTCAATACCACTTGGGTAATATTCATTAAGATACTCCATAACATCTTCCTGAGTTGCTTCTTTAGGTAAGAAACCTTCAAGTACTTCTAATTCATATTGCTCTTTTCTAAGAAGTTCGTTATTACCTGATTTTGTATAACCATCAACATTTGCTTTATGAGCAGTTACCATCTTCTCAATAAGAGGTTGTGTAAACTCAGTAGGAAGCATATCAATACGTGCATCCATTGATTCATTTACAACATCAACTTCAACTTCCTTGCCATTCTTATCGGTAGCTTTTTCTTTACGGAATGTTATAAGTTTGTTATTAACGAAATATTCAGTTACCTTACCCTTTTCGTCTTTAACAATTGTCTCCATAAATGAAGACTTCAAAATCTTAAACAAATCAAGCTTTGTTGATAACTCAAAAAGTTTTTGTGCTTCCTCAGCAGTTACAGGTGCACCTACCTTTTCTCTTTGCTTAATATCCTTATAAAGAGGCATATATTCCTTTGTAACCTCTTTTATTAATTCACTTATTTTCATAATTATTTAATATAATTTTTAATAAATGCTTTTGATGCTGGCATAAAATTACAAGAATCACCAACACACCATCTAAGGTAACTTTGGTCATGTTCTGCAATATATTCAAGTGGTACATTTCTATACTTACCAATATTCATACATGGTACCATCTTACCACCGAAGTCATAATCAGCAACAGCATTATCTTCTCCGTACATTTTTTCAGGACCATACTTTTTCTTTCTTTGTTGAGCAACAAAAATTGCATAAGTAGCTTTAATATCTGAGAAAGCATCGTGAGCTGTCAATCCTGCTTCCTCCATTGTCTTTCCTTTATATCTTAAATAAGTATTTTCAAGATTGATACCGTTACGACGTTTCTCCTCTAAGAATGCATCATAGCAATCACGAGTTGTAAATTCAATATCATATCCATACTTATTCAACTCACACTTCAAGAATGGAATATCAAATCCATTTCCATTATATGTAAGTAAAGGATTATCACCAATAAAATCAATTATTTGTTTTGCAACATCTTTAAGATAAGGTTTGTCTTCCAAAAATTCGTGAGATATACGATGCTTCAAATATGCACCTGTATCAATTGTATAATCTCCGAATGGTTTAATATAAAGATTGAGTTGGTCAAGAATTTTGTTAGTATCAGTATCAATCTTTAATGCTGCAAATTGAATAATCTGGTGTTTAGTTCTGTCTAAACCTGTTGTCTCAAGGTCAAATACTACTATATTCATAAGATGAAAATAGGTAGACAAAATTAATTGCCTACCCATTAATTTATATTATTTTACTCTGACTCCTTACCGTAGGCTCTGTCAACCAGAGTTTCAACATGACAATTACACTTATCAATTGAGTCGACACAATTCTCAAGACGAACATCAATATCATTTGCTGCCTTAATGAAAATATCTTGGATCTTCTCATACATATAAGCAGCTGTATCAAATGCTCCAGCCTGTGCACGTGTCAAAGCAATCTTCTTACCAAGTTCAGCATCGAACTCATCCTCAGGTGCACAATCAGCAAAAGCAACTACCTCAGTTACGACATGTGGCTCATAGAAGCAATCATCATTAATTGCCCAATCTTCAACACGGAATTCATTCTCAACAAGTTTGATAAACTCGTCATTGTCCTTAAGCATCTCAATATGTGGGAGACGATTAAGATTCAAACCAAATGTCAGATGACAAGCGACGACGCGCTTGCCCGGATTCACATTGTACTGTACGTTCAAGTAACGTACGCCTGTCTTGTTTCTATTCATAATTTTCTAATTTAAATTTATATTTGTTTATTACACTTTATGATTTTCATTATTTGTAAAATATATATAGTTCCATAATGATTTTAATTCAAATTTATGCCAATTTATTTATATAAGATTATTTTTATATATAAAGATAAAATAATTAGTAGACAATGAAGCGTAAAACAAATCTATTTTATGTAGACGGTCCTGATAGTAAATTTATAACATTTAGTAATTATACTGAAGCATTGACTGGTAATTTCTTAAGTACAGATACAAAGTTATTCCCAGATAAATTTTTATGTTTAAAATTGAAAAACTTAAATGCTTCAACAAAACCAAAGTTTATTAAATATCTTGCTGCATATTATGAAAACAAATTAGCAGCTTTAAGAGATTATAGTATTGAAAAGGATGTTAACCAAGAATTAGAAATATTGCCACTTGCTTATTTATTAGAAGCTATTTTAAATGCTTGTAATTTAAATGAAGGGTTTAAGTTAGATACTGATAAAATGAAATCTTTTCAAAAAGTATCTGAAGCAGATTATATAAATGCAAATAATTCAGGTACATTAATAACATATATTGGTAATATTACTGAACAAGATTATAATGGAACTTATACAGATACAATATGCTGTGTAAATGCAAATGAATATTATGAAGGTGATATTAAGTTTGCTCAAGATATACAAATTGGAAAAAATAATAATGATTGTCCTGTAGATCCTGTAAATGTTTTATATGGGTGGGAAGGCGAACAAATGTTTGAAGAATATATAGATTCTGAAACAGGAGAACATATATCACCAATATATGATGATAATGATCATTCATATGACTATGATTCATATTTAGATAATATTGAATTTATCAAATTATCTGATGACTCTAATGTAGATTCATTTAAGACAATTGAATTTAATGTTGTAATTCCATTGTTCACAATTACAAATATGAATTATAATACAAATTCAAATATATTGGATGATGAAATTAATGATACAAATAATAAATGCATCAAATTAATTTCAGATACAACTGATAATAATAATTTAAAATCAAGACGTGATGTACCACTTGGTATGTGGTTTTATGCAGATGAAGTAAATAAAGATACATTTATTGAATTAAAAAGAGACGGACAGTTAAAATCATATCCATCATGGTCATTATTGATTGCTTCACAATTCAAGCCATTCCCTTATACATTAAAGTATCAAAAGGAAAATGATGCAAAGAATACTGTAATGAATTCTTTCAATACATTTGCTGAAACTTTATCAAAAGTTAATGATGTATTAGATAAGTTCAATGAAATGAATATTAATATTGCTTCATTAGAAAACAAAATATTATCTTTAGAAAAACAAATTAAAGAAATAGGAACAACTGCTACAATAACAGATATGGAAAAGAAGTTCCTTATTTTGAGTACAGATGTAAAAGACCAGATAAATGATTTCAAAAAACAACTTTATGGATATGTTGATAATATTACATGGTCAAGCAAATACAAAAATAACAACTAATCGTTAGTATATGACATCTAATAATTCAATAAAAGAATATTATATAAAAATTGAAAAAATGATGAGTAATGCAGTTAACATTTTAACTGCAATTAACCAGTCATTATCAACATCATCTCCTGAAATTTCAATTGATTTAGTAAACACTGATACTGCATCAGATAATACAAAGACACAATTACGAATTCCATCATATTTATATTTGGAAAGCAAAATAGAACAACTTGATAATATTATATCTAATTTGTTCACAATTCCTAAATCGGGAGAAGCATGGTTTGAAAAGACAGCAAATATGTATAAGTTGTCATTAGTAAAATCAAACAATGCACCAGTTGTTCCTGTTATTAATAATGTTGATAAATTAGGATTTAATATAAAAGATAACAATATATTCAAAGATTTAGTAAATCCTAAAACATATATAAGATTAAATATTGACAATCTTCCTGAATATGTTTCTCAGATGGTTGTTAATAAAATAGTTGTTTATAATAGTTCAGATGCTGAATACTTACAATTATTCAAAACTTATTCAGATGTAAAAGCAGCATTATTTAATAAACAAAAAGGTGTTGATTATGATGAATATGAATCTGTTATTAATTTACCGGTTAAGTCAGATCATTATAGATCATTCTTCAAAATTGAAAAGGTTCATCGTCCTGGTGAATTAAATGAAAATGATGAAGAATATAAGTATTACACATTAACATTAGATACTTTAACATATTATGATAAAGATGATTCATCAATTCAATATCAATTAAGTAAAGGAGATTTAATTTGTCTTCCTAATGAATATGCAGTATATAAAGTAAGACAAGTTAATACAATATATGATTCTGAAAACAATAGTGATAATAATGAATATATTGTAGAGTTAGAAGAATATGTAGGTCATATTGGATTACAAACATTCGAAGAAAACTCTGAAATGTATTTACAGATTTATAATGAATCATATAAGAATTATCATTATATAGATATTCCTTTAGAAGAGAACCCAAATATTATTGTATTTGTAAGTACATTATATAATAATATTCGTAGTGTATATTCAAATGCTATACATTTGGATTTAAATAGCATTTATATGAAAGATGCAAATGGCAACTTTATTCTTGATGATAATGGAAACAAGATTACTTATATGGAATATTATAAAAAGTATTGTAAGAATCTTGGAGATTTAATGGATGGTATTTCAAAAGTTGCTTATCCTCAGATTACTAATTTTTCAAATGGTGATTTGAAAAGATTAACAGATAGTGATGAATTAAAGAAACTTGTAACAAGCACATTATATAGTGATGAAGATCTTATCTTAAAAGTTTCAAGAATTAATGCACACTTAATTGATGAAGATACAACAAAGAACATTATTGCTTTACATAATCAAAAGAATGAAATCAATTCACAATTAAAAGCAGTTCAAGATAACGTTGACCAAATATATACACAATTGACTACAACTGATTTTACTCAAGAATCATCAGTATCTCAAGAATCATTGCGTAGTCAGTTAACAGATTATTATAATGAACGTCTTACACTTGAAAAACAATTAATAAGTATCGTAGATAATATTAATCAAGCTAAATCAAGTGTGTTAGGATTAAGTGAATCTAAATATCGTGTAAGAGGTGTTACAGATGTAAATGATAGATATGATTCATCAATTGAGTCAGAAATTGTAGCATTCTTACATGCACAATTTGGATATGAATGTGACATTATAGGAATGGATGTTGAATATAAATATAAGACAGCAACAAAAGATTCAACATCTGTTATAAGTAATAGTGATGTTATATTTACAGATTGGAACAAATTACATAATATCGAAAGAGAGAGATATTTGAAATTTGATACTGCTTCAAGCAAGTTCACTATTGAATATTCAAACTATAACTCAACATCAAATGTTGTTAAATGGAATCAAATAGATATTCCAATTAATCAAGGGGAAGATGTTGTTATTAGAGTAAGATATAAGTATAATATTGGGCAACCATTTATTAATTTATATACACCATGGTCAGATGAAACAACTATTGTATTTCCAAATGAATATACTGAAACTACTGATGTTTCAACTGTTATTGACAATAATGATAAAGATGTAATAAGTGCACAATTTATCAAGACATTAATAAATAATGGTTATGAAGAACATATATCAGGCAAGTTAGTTGATAATGGACAAATATTCCATCATATGCCTGAAAATATTTACTCAGGTTTCAATACTCCGGAAAATAATCTTATTTCACTTAAAGATAAACTTCTTGAAATGAGTAATGAAATTACTACATATAAAGCAGCAATTGATAGTGAAGTAAATTCAAATTATGAAGTATACTTAGAATGGGATAATACATCATTAAGATTATCAAATTCATCTATTAATAATATTATGATAAACGAATTAGTAAACGGTGTAACTGATTCATTTATCAAAAAAGAAATGAACTTGATAATTAGAAATACTGGTGAAGTTCCAATTAAACTTTATAGTATGTTTCCAGGTAATACTGATATTCCTTTAATTGAATGCGAAAATATGTATTTTAATTCATATTTAAGTGATTATGAAAGAGTTCCTATGCTTATTGCTGGTTCAAGTATACCATCTGAAAGTATTGTACCTCAATATTTAGGACAGTGGATTTATTTCAGACAAAATAACCCATATACAAATAAGTCACTTTATTATGATGATGACATACAAAGACAATATGATGTTGCTAATATTATAAAAGGTTTAGCTCCAACATATCAAGGTAATTTATCACAATACTTAAATAAAGATAATTTACAAGCATTATTACCATATAGAGATAGAAAGAATCTTAATTCAGATACTACTTATTGGGGATTACTTTCAAAAGACGAAGATGGTAATCCAATTTACTTAAGTGCAAATAATGGGGGAAATGAATTATATAATGGTGTTGAAAAATTTTATAAATATTCAAATATTGATGAATCAAATAATAATTATATAATGAAATATGAACACTTTAAATCAGTTGATGGTAATAAAGTAACAACATATTTAACCAATAATATATCACTTAGTGAATTTATTAAGAACTTATCAAGATCATCATTAAACTATTATAATGGTGCATTCTTAATTCCTGAAATATTAAGTACAACACAATTACTTTGTGATGGTAAAGATAAAGAACAATATAGAGTATTAGAAGTAGGTAAATCAATCTCAATTCCTTTATTATTTGAATACTTCTTAGTTCCTAATGATTCTTCAACAAAAGCATCAATATCAAAGACTCTTGCATTTGATATTAAGTCTTCTTTAATAAAAGATCCTGAACACTATATATTGACTATTACAGCTAAATATGACTATAGTCAGACAATGTCTTCATCACAAACTTATAAGACATTAGTAGATGGTATAGAATCAATTTAATAAATATTAATTATAAAAGATGATTAACAATATAAATAATGATATAAATAGATTTGATGGTAAGTATTTAAAATGCGTAATATCAAAATATCCATCTGTTTTGAATTTTTTAGCAAACAGTGGTTCTATGATAGTGTTACAACCTCAAAATGAATTAATTAATCAAGATATAGTAGAAACTAAAAAAGATGGTGAAATATATATAGAAGCAAAAAGTGGTGAAAGTAAACAAAGAAATTATATATATCTTGGTAATGAATTTTTAGCATCAGGATACGGATTTTCAACTATACAATATAGAAATACTGGCGAAAGAATAATTAGATCATACGATAATACTATAAGAGAATTAAAGAAGGCTGATGCAGATGAAGCAAAAACAAGAAATGATGAAGATAAAAAAATATGGAATAACTTTGAAAATTATGTTGCAATAAATGGTGGTCCAATTGAAAATACAATTGTAAATTTTGACGGAGATTCTAATAAAAGAATAAGAACAAGAGATATTATACTTTATGGAGAAGAAGCACAATATATTGACTTAAAGGTTAATGATGTTATTATTACATTATATGATAATAATGGTTATTCTTATAAAGTAGAAAATAATGAATGTATATTTCCATTTGGAGCAATTGTTGCAAGTATATCTGTTGAAATTATAGGACAAGATAATGATAGTGGTGGATTGAATTATTTAGAAGTACTCCATGACTTCCATTATAAAAATACAAACTATGATGAATATGAAGGTATTATAATTAAATATGATACTGATGTTGATAATAAAGTAGTTATTGAAGATAATATAGATGCTCAATATAATTTACATAAATGGTATTATTTTAAGCAATTAAATAGTTCAACATTAGAATTTATAGTTGATGAAAATAAAGATAATGTTATTAAAGATATCTATTTATACATTAAAGAAACTCCTTCAACTAATTATAAGTTTTATCCTGGTTTATTGAATTGTTATTATTTAGATGCTGAGAATAAACGTACAGATGAAAAAGTAAAATTAGTATCAGCTGGTAATGCAATTAAAAATCATAAAATAAATCTTGGTGTAACATTAAATGTAAAACCTCAATATTATATAAAATATAATTTTGAACAACCATTATTATTAAGTAATTTTAGTGATGATAAAATTGCACCTTTGAATATGATTGAAGATGATTTTACAACTGATGTAAATATTTATTTAACTAATAATTCAAATACAGAATATAAATATATACAAATTGCAGTACCTATTAATTTTGCATTACGTAAGTTATATTTAGTAAAAAATAATTTGGAAAAATTTAATTTAACTGGAGCAATATATAAAGTAAAGACAAATGTTTCAATGCCATGTCCAAAATCAAAATTACCATCATCAGCATCTGAAAAATATTATACAATGAAATATGATGTATATATGTTTATGAGTAATACTCCAATTTCATCAAATGTTAATGTTTTAGCAGAAATTGTATATGACGGTAAAACAAATTTAAGCATTGAAAAATTAACTGAAGAAGAATTAATATCACAATATACAAATAACAATGTAAGTAGATTAATTAATGATGAAGAGTTCAATAATTTATATTGGTTAGATGCAGATGGATATAATGGAAATGATAATACCGAATTAATTAATAAGCTTAATCAAACACAGGAAAATGGAATAGATAAGCAAGAACATTAATCATAAATTAATTATTATTAAATATATAAATAAGATAATATAAGACAATGCCAAATAATGTAAATATATCTGATTATGAAAAAATTATATTTGTAAATAATATAAGTGAAAATAATAGTCAGAAGGATCTTATAACAGATCAAAATTACAATTTTGCAGTATTCTTTACAAATAATACTGATGTGCCAGCAAATTGGCCAAGCTCTGCATGGGGTCCTAAAATTAAAAATATTTGGTATGGTGGACAACGTTTAAATAGATTTGTTGGTATTGACCAAAATAATTGTACTTTAAGTGTTGGAAATCATACTGTTAAATTGACTTTTAATTATGAAAAGGGATTACTTGGTATTTCAGATACAAATAAGTTATCAAAGATTGAATTTGTAAATTTAAGTTTTATTGATGCATATACAGGAAATTTAATTGAAACTAATAACTATAACAATGTTATAAATGCAAAAGATAATACATTTACATTAACAATAAGATTTTTTGCTGAAAGTGATATAGGTGCAAATGTTAGTAGAATCGCAGAAGGCATTAATGTTAAATGTGAATCTAATTATCCTAATATTCAATTATTAAATTATACTGGAGAAAATGTATCTGAAGATGAATTATCTGCTGATAGACAATATCGTTTTAAGATAATATATGATACTGAGCATCCACAAAATTCTTCAAACAACAGATCATATACAATTATTCCAGATTATGATAATGGTAAATCATTAAAAATGAATTTAACATTAAGATTAAATCCAACAAGTATTGAAGTTAGAAATCGAGCTAATAGTTCAATTATAACATCCAAAACATATAATGATTTATCTGAAAATGTTACTGAAATATATGATGTAAATATATTTCCTAATAACGGAGAGGCTTATACATATCCATTATCACATGCAAATAGAAAATTATATTTATATATTAATTCATCAAATCCTAATGCTGTAACAATTAATGGTAATAATAGTGATACATATATTGAAGTAGGATATAGTAATTATTTTGAATTAACAATGTATAAAGCAGAAATGAATACAGTAAATTCATCTATAATTACTGTGTCAGTTGTATATGGAGATGATCATAATAGTTTTCATAATAGTAATTTAGAATATTCATTTAAAATTACAATTGGTGGTACTACTGGTGGTATGTATTATGTTGGATATGAAAATCCTACATTAGATACATTTAATGTTAATTTATTGCAATCATTAGAAGGTATTACAACATTATATGACTGGGAAACTTCAACACTTGAAGATGATACTCAAAGAGACTTTTATGTTGTTATTCCTTCAACAGATGTTGAATATATTTCACCAAGATGGGATGCATTTACTTTAAGTGGAAATACAAAGAAATATAATCATTTTTCTGCTCCTTGTAATACATGGACAACAAGATTTGTACAATTAGGAGATAAGAACTTGAAAAATATCAATTGTGCAATATTTAAGAGCATTAGTACGCATAAAGGTAAATTCTATGGAAAAATACAAAAAATAAATTAAATAAGATAATATGGATAATTTTATTTATACAAAAGGTAAAGATGTCAATCCTTCAGATAATTATGCATATATAAAAAATCCATTATTATCTGAAACAGAAATAAAAAGTGGTAATAAAGAAAAAATAATGTATATTGACCTTATAAATATTGGACAATTTAACAATTTTGGATATATCGGTTCTTATACAAATTATAATTTATATTTTATAAAATTTATTGAATCTTTGCATAATCACTTTACAGATATTTTTACAAGAATAAAAGAATTACAAAGTAATGTATCTAATTAAATAGAGTAAAAATTTATACATAATAAAATATATGACCTATAATAATCCTCAACATAATACAAACAAATATTCATGTACACCATTTCCAATATTAAAGGAAGGTGATACATCTGGTATTGTTACATATCTTGATTTAGTTGATTTAGGATCTATATCAGGATTTGGTGTTAATTTAACAGAAATTGGAGGAACACAAAGATGGGATAATACAATAATTACTAATTGGCAGACATTATTTAATGCAATAAATGAACATTTAACTATTTTTAATGCTCGTTTACAAGAATTAGAACAATCTGCTAACCCTGATGCTATTACAATTATTTCTAAATCAAATAACCAATTAGAAGCAAATGTAAATAATGTTACTTGGAGTTCAAGTTCTCCACAAATTATTGTTAATCCAACAATTGGACAAACTACAACATATTCATTAGCAAGTTCTGCTACTTCATATGGATCATTTACATTAACTGCAAATCGTGAGTTAATTGAAGAAGGTGAAAGTATTACCATTACAGCTCAATGGACTGGTAAGACTACTACATATGATGCAATTATTACTGCAACAAAATCAGGTATGACACCTGCGACTAAATCAGTTCAATTACCTAAAGAAGCAATATGTCCTACATCAGTAACATTAGATAATGGTAAAACAATTGCATTAAATAGCAGTGGTCGTGGCACTTTAACATATACACCATCTGTAGGAAATTATACTGTTAAAACACAAGGAAATGAAACACCAGGCTCTTGTAGCTTTACAGTTGCTGCATCTCAACCAACAACAACATATTATTGGTATGTAGGCACAACATTACCAACAGCAGCAAATCTTTTATCAATTGCCACAGGTAGTGCAACAAGTAAGCCTGATTGGTCAACACCTTATTCAATTGCAGCAACAAATAATACTGGAGAATCTTCTTATATGTATTATTGTTTCCCAGCTGAATGGAATGTTATGGTTTTAGACTCAGATAGAGCTACTGAAGTTGCATTGGCACAAGAAGGTACAATCACTGTAAATAATATTACATATAATATTCAAAGAACCGGTAGAAAGATAAGTAATGGTACAAGCAAAGATTACTATGCAATATTTAATAATGGTGATGCTATTACAATTACTTCTAAATCAAATAACCAATTAGAAGCAAATGTAGATAATGTTTCTTGGAGTTCAGATTCTTCATACATTAATGTTAGTCCAACAACTGGACAAACTACAACATATTCATTAACAAATTCTGCTACTTCATACGGATCATTTACATTAACAGCAAGTGAATCATCAATAGAAGAAGGCGAAAGTATTACTATTACAGCACAATGGTATGGTAATACTATTCCATACAGTGCAACTATTACTGCAACAAAAGCAGGTATGAAATCTGCAACTAAACAAGTTCAATTGTCTAAAGAAGCAACATGCCCTGCATATGTAAGATTAGATAATGGTGAAACAATTACATTAAATAGTAGTGGTTACGGTACTTTAACATATATGCCATCTGTAGGAAGTTATACTATTACAACACAAGGAAATGAAACACAAGGCTCTTGTAGCTTTACAGTTATTGAAGCTACACCTGATGCTATTACAATTACTTCTAAATCAAATAACCAATTAGAAGCAAATGTAGATAATGTTAATTGGAGTTCAGATTCTTCATACATTGATGTTAATCCAACAACTGGAAAAACTACAACATATTCGTTATCAGATTCTGCTACTCCGTATGGATCATTTACATTAACTGCATACCCAGAGTTAATGGAAGAAGGCGAAAGTGTTACTATTACAGCACAATGGAATTTCTATGCTATTACATGTGATGCAACTATTACTGCAACAAAATCAGGTATGACATCTGCGACTAAACAAGTTACATTGTCTAAAGAAGCAACATGTCCTGCATATGTGGACTTAGATAATGGTGAAAGAATTACATTAAATACTAGCAGTGGTCGTGGTACTTGTACATATACACCTGTAGGAATAGGAAATTATACTGTTACAACACAAGGAAATGAAACACCAGGTTCTTGCAGTTTTACAGTTGTTGAAGCTACACCTGTTGTTGAACCTGTTGATGCAGATCTTATTGTGTATTATAACATACAAGATACTTCAAATCCAACAACTATATGCAATAATGGATCTAGTTTCAAAGCAATGGAGATTGATGGTGTTGTACATCCAATTGTTGTATCATCATATAAATTTGATACTACAGGTGAACACGTAATTAAGTATGAATTAAATAGTTCAAATATTGGTAGTGAGGCTTTCCGTAATTGTAATAGTCTTACAAGTGTAGATATATCAGATAATGTTACAAGTATTGATGATTATACTTTCTTTGGTTGTTATAATATTACAAGTATAGATATACCAAGTAGTGTTACCAGTATTGGTGGTAATGCTTTCAATGGTTGTAGTAATCTTACAAGTATAGATATACCAGATGGTGTTACAAGTATTAGTAATAGTGCTTTCTCAGGTTGTAGTGGTTTAACAAGCATAGATATACCAAGTGGTGTTAGAAGTATTGGTGCTA
>Ga0256407_10003979_pt1 | contig 25356 bp, 18 predicted proteins | sample RumenRJG_04DNA_FD_193489 | JGI IMG/M metagenome (GOLD analysis project Ga0256407, IMG submission 193489) | Bovine rumen microbial communities from Lethbridge, Alberta, Canada - RJG_04 | ecosystem: Host-associated > Mammals > Digestive system > Stomach > Rumen | place: Canada: Alberta... | reverse complement strand
CAACGTTGGGCGTCTAGTTCCTCAAAAAAACCAAGCGATGTTAATTCGCGCTTTTAAACGTTTTCACGACCTTCGCCCGGAGTATACGCTGTCGATCTATGGCAGAGGATATCTCAAAGACGATCTAAAAAAACTCGTCGAAAATCTCAATCTTAAAAAGGTCGTCGTTTTGGAAGGTCAATCGTCGCAAATCCACCGAGATATCGCCGACGCGGAGTTCTTCGTGCTTTCGAGCGATTATGAAGGGTATTCGAACGCGCTGCTCGAAGCGATGACGATGGGATTTCCTTGTATCTCGACCGACTGCGAAGGTTCGACCGACGCGATCACAAACGGAGTCGACGGAGTAATCGTTCCCCGCGGCGACGAAGACGCGCTCTTCAAAGCGATGCTAACGTTTGCGGAACATGAGGATTTCAGAGAACAACTCGGAAAGCAAGCGAAGAAAACGGAGGAGCGGTTCCAGTGTAAAAGGGTCGTGCAAGAATGGGAGGAAACGATCAAACTGGTCTAAAAACAACCTCCTTCGCGTCCGAAATTTTATCCCCGCCGCCTCGCCGCTCTCGAATTTGACGACTATCTGGAAATGCGACGCAATTTCACACGCAAGTTCTTCATGAGAGGATATAATGATATTTCAGAATCGGCTGGAAAGTAAGAGCGTGAAAAACGCCGACGCTACGCCCATAGTAATTGCCGGAGAATAAAACCTAAAGAATGACGCCCTTCAGAAAGAGAAATATCAACGAGACGAATCAAGACGCTCGTCTTAACTCGCTCCAAAAGGCAAACGACTTCCAGGACGACTGGCGCCGCGGTTCCTTTCAAGATTTTTCTTGGAAAAAAACGTTTCTTATGAACGCAAACTACGCCGAAAGAGACGGCGTGATTAAAATCTCCACGGCGGAAGAATTGGGAAAGGCGATACTGGCGCAATACGTTAAGACTTCTCTTTCTCCCAAGACGCTACGAATCGCCATGCCGACCGGATTCGGTAAAGTTTCCGACGCCGGTTACGACAACGTCGCTTGTTACTATACGGAGTTGCCGTCTGATTGCGACGTCGTCGTTTCCGCAAAATTCAAAGGGCGCGTCCGACTAAAAAAGAGAACCCCAACCTTTCAAGAAAGCTTCGGCTTCTTTATGCGCGACACAATTACGCCTGAACCGTCGTCTGGGCAATTCTATTCCAATATGGCGGCGGTCGGGGGGTTCTACGGTCGCAGCAATTTTTTTGGACGAACCGGAATTACGTCGGAGAGCTTCGAAGAGGTTAAGAACTTTTCTTTTTATCCCAAATCCGAAAACTTAGATCAACACGTCGCCTTTACCCGAAAGCAAACATACTTCGCGACGCTCGGACACAATCGCTTCGGAGTCTGCGCCGAGCTCGAGGACTGGCGCGGCAAAAGCATGCTGTGCGAGCGCGTCCCACGCCGGAACGACGTCTTCTATCGCGAAGGCAAACGCGTCTGGCTACGAACCCCGGAAAGGCTCTTTCAGGAAGTCGACCCGAAAAAAATCTATCTCGGTTTTTTCGTCTCACGCGGCGCCGAGATTGAGGTCGACCTTAATTCGGTCAAGATATTTTGGAAAAAAAGAACGATCGAACGACCGCGAAGTTTGACCGTTTACGCGGCGCCGGACGGAACCCCGTTTGGCGACGGAACTCGCGAACGCCCTTATGATCTTCAATCGGCGATTCTCCAATGCGAAGCGGGCGGCGAAGTACGGATGACGCCGGGGGTATATCGTCCTCAGGGCGACGTCCTCGTCGCCAAGAATTTGAGCGGCTCCGCGACGCTCCGTAAAAAAATCGTCGGCGTTCAGGACGGAAAAAACGTTCCTGTCGTCGATTTTGAGGGGAAAGATTACGCGCTGCGCGTCGAAGGCGATTTCTGGGATATTGACGGGATCCATGTCACGGGAGGTTGTGGAATCGTCCTCCAAGGCAGTTGCAACGTCGTGCGCAACTGTCGGACATATCGCAACTATGAAACAGGAATTATGATTCGCCACGCCGATATCAACGCGCCAATGGAGGCTTGGCCCAGCCGCAACCGCGTCGTCGACTGCGTCTCGTATTGCAACGCGGATCGTTCCGAGCGCAACGCGGACGGATTTGCCTGTAAGATCGCGGCGGGCGAAGGCAACGTCTTTGAAAACTGCCTGTCGTTTTTAAATACTGACGACGGATTTGACCTTTTCGCCAAAAATCGACGAATCGGAGCGACGAAGATTAAGAACTGCCAGAGCTTTCTAAACGGTTATCGACTCAAAAAAAACGGCGCGATCGTCAAAACGGCCGGCAACGGAAACGGCTTTAAACTAGGCGGAAGCGGGCTCGCCATAGGGCATACTGCGGAAAACTGCGCGGCGTTTGGCAATAAGGGGAACGGTTTTTCGAGTAACTCCAATCCGGAGCTGCGGCTGTTTTCCTGCGTGTCAAAAAACAACGGGCGTTTTAACATTGATTTCTATTATCACGCTCCCCAGGCGACGCCCGTCAAAATCACGGAAAACTGCGAGACGGGCTCCGACGCTGATTTTGACCCCGTCAAAACGGCGGCGCGACTCCTTGAAAAAGTCGCGGTCTCTTGAACGTCGAAGAATCGACGCCCGTCGCGTAACTTCTTTTAGCGTCCCGTTTGTGAAATTATTCTTTATTCTCGGAACAATCTGACAAAAAGAGTTGATACGGGCAAATAACGGCGCTAGAATGACGCGGGGCGACGGACGCCCTTATGTCGTTAATCTTGACGTCGGACAAGATTGGAGACGATCGCAGGTTAATTGAACCGTCCAGCGAAGAAAAGCGCAAGAGGTCGCGACGCGGATCGTCCATGGACGTCCACAGCGACTTGCAATTCGACCAATCCCGTGACATGCCGTTTTAGGGGGATTCTATGAAACGATTCGCCGTTTTCTCTCTTATCGTAGCCGCGATCGCCGCGTCGGCGTTCGGCGTTTGCCAGAGTCCGCGCGTGTGCGCGGCGGCAGACGGAAACTCGGAAACTATGCGCGACCGATGGTTTTATGTTTCGAACAATCTTCCGGACGAGGAGGAAACGAACAAGGTCGTCAGACTGATCGAGCGCGCCGGAAAAGTCAATTTGAACGGAATGCTTTGGTCGACGCCTTGGGATTCCGCGGACGAATGGACGGCGGAGAGAATCGCGCGGTTCGAACGCGTTAAACAAGCGGCGGACGCGGCGGGCGTCGAGATTATCCCGATCCTGTGGAGCATTGGTTACGGAACGATGACGGGACGCGACCCGAACCTTGCCGAAGGGCTGGCTATTCGCGATTTGCCGCTGACCGTTCGCGACGGACGCGCGTGTTTCGTCCCCTCGTCGGAAACGTCCTTCATTTGCGATATGGAGACATGGCAGGGGGATAAACTCGCCGATTTGAGCGGCGGTTTTCAGGATCGACCGGGAACGTCTTCGTTCTGCGATAAGGAGATTTTTCACGGGGGCGCCGCGTCGCTAAGATTTGAAAAGATGGAGACGGATCCTCACGGACACGGGCGCGTCATGTGGGAACTTGCGCTCGAGCCGAACCGGCTCTATCGCGCGTCCGTTTGGCTTAAGGTTTCCGATTTCATCGGGCGACCGCTGGTTCAAGCGTACTCCATGTCGGGAAACCAGCTTTCGGCGCAAAGCTTGCACGCCAAGGCGGACGCGAACGGCAAAATCGCCTTCGATTGGCGGAAGGCGGAAGTCGTATTCCGAACGCCGGAGGACGGCAAGGTTCGGATTTACGCGGGCGTGTGGGACGGCAAGTCGGGCAAAGTCTGGATCGACGATCTCGCGGTGGAGCCCGTCGGGCTCGTCAACCCCTTGCAACGCCCCGGAACGCCGATTACAGTAACAAGCGCGGACGGCAAGACGCGATATGAACGCGGCAAAGACTGGGATCTTCGGAAGTTCCAACTCGCGCCTTGGAAGTTGGACGCGCCGAGTCAGTCGCTCGTCATTCCGGAAGGAAGCCGTATCGCCGACGGCGAGACGCTGCGCGTAAGCTACTATTATCCAGCGCTCGTCGGCGCGCCGCAGATCGGAACGTGCATGTCGGAGCCGGAGGTCTACGAATACTTCGAAAAGTCGGCGGCGGCGGTCGTTAAGCTTCTCAATCCGCAAAAGTGGTTTTTGAGCATGGACGAGATTCGCTGCGCCAACACGTGCGAAGCGTGCCATGCGCGCAATATGTCGCTCGCCGAAATCCTCGCCGACTGCATTACGAAACAGCGCGCGATCATCAAGAAGGTCCGCCCCGACGCGGAAATCTATATCTGGTCCGACATGCTCGACCCGAACCATAACGCACACGCGAATTATTACGTCTGCGAAGGAGACTATTCGGGCGTCTGGGACCTGATCCCGAAGGATCTGATTATCAGCTGCTGGTGGTACGAGATGCGCGAGAAGAGCATGGAATTCTTCAGTTCCCGAGGCTTCAAGACGCAGGGCGCCGCGTATTACGACACGGACGACCTCGACGGCTGCGCCGACTGGCTCGAACTCTGCAAACGCACCCCCGGCTGCCTCGGAATCATGTACACGACGTGGCAGAGGAAATACGAGCTCCTCGAAGGCTTTGGGAAGCTGGTTCAACCGTCCCAGCGCTAGGACGCTAGCCCCCAATCTTCGCCTCACGGCGCGGAACAGCGCTTGAGCGCGAACTGGCGAAAACTCTAGGTCGCCGCTCGTTGGCGGCGACGCCTAACCCATTAAAAGCTTCGGGCGTCGCGTATTCGCAAGCCGACCGGCGGAAGGCTTTCTCATTGACAATATAACGTCTAATATAGCGCCAACGCTCGGTGATTTTGACGAGATTCTCGGTTATTTTGACGAGATACTTGACGTTTTGACGAGATACTTAACGTTTTGACGAGATACTTAACGTTTTGACGAGATACTTAACGTTTTGACGAGATTCTCGATTAAGTCGTCGCCGACGCTGTCTGAAAGCGTTACGTTCAAGGCAATCTCCGCAACTCGGAGCGATAATACTCAAACGGACGGCGGTCCGATTAAAACCGTCGTCGTCAGTCTAACGGCGCCCCGTATCGCCCCATCAACTTCGCCACGATCTTCAACTCGCTCATATCGGGTTTGAACCCGTAGGCTTTCATGACCGCGCGGGCGTTCTCTTGGCGCGCTTTGCGAAGTTCCGGCGGCATGGTCGTTTCGTCGTAGAGGTTGGCGAAACTGCTGTTGGGATAGAGTTTTCGCCGTCCCCCCACCCCGCGCGTCGTCGCCTGTTGTAAAAACGATCTTACCGCCGTCGTCGTGTCCGAACCCAAATTCTCGAAGACAGACGCCGCCTCCCTGCTCAACGAATCGTCAATTTATATCTGCAATAACGTTGTTCCTATTGTCGTAACTCACAATTATGTCAGCCTACGACTCCAATTCTACGCAACCTTGTTGGAAAGTAAACGACTTCTACTCGATCCTCCTAAAAAACTCGGCAGACCCAAGACGCCTCCCCCTGTATCGCGGCGGTCTTGGACAGTTTGATTGGAACGCGATTGAAAAAAGAAACGTTGAGGCGTATAATAAGTCTTGGAGACTGGAGCGTCGTCCATAACGGAAGAATAGTAATGACAAAACGGCTCTGTCAAGTCAATAGTTTTCATAGACGGCAGACTCGATACGCGCGACTTTATTCGCCGTTGTTTTGAAACGAAAGGGGAACGACGTATGTTGGCGGTTCAAGGGTATTATGACGGAGCGGTATTCAAGCCGTTGGAAAAGATAACGGCAAAGCCCAATCAGCGGGTTATTATCACGATTATGGACGAATTTGTGGAGCCTGCTAATGTCGCTCGTCAAAAGGGGATGCGCGGCGCTCTTGCGCAATACGCCGATCCTACGTTAGCGGAAAAAGAAAAAGGCGCTTGGGAGCGCGGCGCGGCGGAAAAACATGGTAATCTTTGACGCGAACATGATATTGCGATATCTGTTGAACGACAACCAAGAAATGGCGGATAAAGCCGAACATTATCTGGTTTCCGGAAACGTTGTCGTAACGGTCGAGGTAATTGCGGAAGTCGTTTACGTCCTTAAAGGCGTGTATTCGATGGAACGCGGAACCGTCGCCAATACAGTCAAAGGTTTTTTAGAAATTGTCTCTTGTCAGGAATCGGACGTTCTAAATCTCGCGCTTGACGTTTACGCCTCGCATAATCTCGACTTCGTAGATTGCGTCTTATACGGTCGTCACGTCGTTAATGGGGTTGAAGTCGCAACGTTCGATAAAAGACTGTTGAAGTTGCTCTTAGCGTCTAACGCGTGACCCTGCGCCCGTACGTGCGCGATTCCTCCAAGCCGTTAGCTTCTCATAGATTTTTCTTTCGTCGCGTCGATTCTCCATACGGTTCTAAATCGCGACTACGTCGTAAAATTACACGAAAAAGCGCCTTTTAGGAGCGGCTGTTTTACACGAAAAGGCGCTTTTTGCAAAGTCGCAAAGTGCGGTTGTGGAAAAGCGCGTCTGTTTCTTCTATAATCGACGGCATGGAACGGTCGCGTCCCTCGTCGCGAACGCGGCGCGTTTTTCACTGGGGAGAAGTCGCATGCGCGTTAAAAGACAAAGGCGGTTCGCCGTCGTCGCGACGCTTCTGGCGTCGACGTTTTTCCTTTCGCAATCCGCCGCCGAAGGATCGGACGCGGCGACGCTCGTCGAGAAGACGCTCGTCGTCTGGGCGGCGCCGGGCAATCTGACGCAACGCGGCGGATCCGCGCTGACGATCGACGAAGCGAACCCCGATGCGTTCGACGCCGTCGTTTTCGCCGAGCGACGCGACGCGACGTGGATGGCGGGAAGCTCCGGCTATAAGCGTTCAAATCTCGATCAGGACGGCTGGATTCAAGAGACGGCGGAACCGGACGAGTTCGTCGAAATTGCGATCGTTTACGCGCGCGACGGTTCAAAGGGCAAGGTTGCGGCGTATCGCAACGCGAAGCGTTTCGCGGAATATCAGGTCGACGCGCTACAGGAGTTCGACGCGGACGCGGTCGTCCTCGTCGGACCGCGGCATATCTTCGATCAGCGCGACGTTTTCGTCGGAAGAATCCGCGAGGTGCGAATCTACGCCAAAGCGCTCTCGGCGGACGAAATCGCGGCGCTCGAGCCGGGTCGCGTTAAGGCGCCGGAAACGCTCTGGGCCTGGTGGGATTTCTCGAACGCGGGAATCGCGGAGAAGACGGAACGTTTCAACGAATTTTCGCTCTTTGGCGACGCGAAGATCGTCGACGGCGCGCTTCAAATAACGCGCGACGGCGCGTTCCTCGCGCGGCGGCGCTCCTCAAACGCGCTCAAATCGCTCCAGTCGGCCCAAAACCGAAACGACGCCGTCGAACTCGGTTGGTCGACTAAAGACCCCGTCCCGCGAGAGGCGATCCTCTCGTCGCGCGTCCTGCGAGAAAAGCTCATGGCGGATCCGTACCGTCCGCGTTGGCACTTCGCGATCCCCGAGGATTCGGGCGTTCCGGGCGACCCGAACGGCGCGTTCTACGCCGACGGACGCTATCACCTCATGTACCTGTACAACCGGACGGGAAGCGGCTTCGCGTGGGGTCATAAGACGAGCGTCGACCTCGTCCACTGGCGCGATTTGCCCGACGCGATCGGACCGGCCAACGTCGGAGAAGGATGTTTCAGCGGCGGCGCGTTCCTCGACGACGACGGAACCGCATGGCTGACCTTCTGGGGACTCGGCGGCGGCGCGGGCGGAATCGACCTCGCGCGCAGTCTCGATCCGAACTACGAGCGCTGGGAGAAGCCGGAATTTGGCAGAATAATCGCGTCGACCTCGTCCGGCGTCACGGAAACGGTCGGACCCGACGGGAAGAAACTGATTCTCGGGAGCGCCGACCCGTCGAATATCTGGAAGAAAGGCGGCAAATATTACGTCCTGACCGGCAACCTGCCCGTTCTCAACGCTTACGGACGCCGCGACGATTCGCCTGCGGAAACGCGCGGCGACCGCCTCTACCTCTTCGAATCGCAAGACCTCAAAGACTGGCGCTACGTCGGGATATTTTACGAACGCAACCCCGAATGGACCGACGACGATGAAGACAATATGTGCCCGAGTTTCCTGCCTCTCCCGTCGTCGCCCGACGGGAGGCTGGCGAGCGGCAAGCATTTGCTCCTCTTCATCAGCCACAACAGGGGCTGTCAGTATTATATCGGAAGTTACGACGCGGAGAACGACCGTTTCGTCCCAGAAAAGCACGGGCGCATGACGCAGGTCGACAATACGTTCTTCGCGCCGGAAGCGCTGATCGACGGCAAAGGACGGCAGATCATGTGGTCGTGGCTGCTCGACAACCCGGACGACTCGAAACGCGGTTGGTCTGGCGTCTACGGGCTGCCGCGCGCGCTATGGCTCGCGGAGGACGGAACGCTTGGAATCGCGCCGGTCGACGAACTCAAAGAGCTGCGCCTCAACGGGGTTGATACGTCGACGAAACTTGAGGCGGGCGCTTCGGGCGCCGTCGTCGGGGTCGTCGGCGACTCTTGCGAGCTTGAACTAACGTTTGCCAAGCCTCTGAACGGCAAGACGGGCGTCAAAGTCCGCCGCGCGCCCAACGGGGAAGAGGAGACGCTCCTGTATTACGACGCGGCGACGAAAACGTTGCGCTTCGATTCGACGAAAAGCGGCGATCAGGGGCGCAAGGTTCTCGAGTCCGCGCCGCTGGAACTCAAAGACGGAGAGCCGCTCAAACTCCGCGTCTTCGTCGACAAATGCGTCGTCGAGGTCTTTGCGAACGACCGTCAGGCGATCACGCGCCGCGTCTACCCGACGCGCGACGACTCGCTCGGGATCGAACTCTTCGCGGAGGGCGTAGCTGGAGATTCGACTCCCGTTCAAGTCAAGGCTTGGGAAATGGCGCCCGCCAACCCCTACTAGGCGGCGACGTCGCCGCGGACGATTTGCGCTGCCGCGCAGAGGGTGCGGTTATCGCCTCCCGTTGGTCGCTTACCTGAAACTGGTTTAACGAGCGACTAACAGGAGCGGAGATACGTTTCCAGCGTTCCTGATAAATGCGCCTTCGGCGCCGCTCCCGTTGGTCGCTTGCCTGAAACTGGTTTAACGAGCGACTAACAGGAGCGGAGATACGTTTCCAGCGTTCCTGATAAATGCGCCTTCGGCGCCGCTCCCGTTGGTCGCTTGCCTGAAGCGGAAAACGAGAGCGAACAACAGGAGCGGAGATACGGTTCCAGCGTTTTTAACAAAACCCGTCTTTATTTCTTCTTCAAAAACAGGACGTAGTCGTCGGCGCCGGGCTTTTCCGGGGCGTTCCAAGTCCCTTGGGCGTCGGGCCGAATCTCGCCGATTTCGATCGTATCGCCGGTTCTCGGGTCGAACCACGACGCGTCGTAGCTTCGGTCGGGGTCCATGCCGAGGACGGCGCCGGAATTTTTGCTCCGCCGATAGAGGTAGACCACGTAGGTCTCGTTGCCGACGGACGCCGCGACGTAGAACGCCTGATCCGGCTTGAAGATATTTCCGTCGTTGAAGTCCGGCTTAAGGTTCTGCCAGTCGAAGCTTTCAAAGAATCGACGCATAACGCCCTGTTGCCACGCGGATTCGAACTCGACCGCCGCGTTCCACCGCGTCGCCTTGTCTTCCGGCGTAATCGTGTCGAGCCCGTCGTTCGACGTCGTATCGAGGTCGTAATGTCCGTCGTAGAGCCAGATATCCGCCGCGCCGTACCCTACGCCCGCGAACCCGGAGAGCGTCGCGATCCACGACTGCATCCGCGCGCCGGCGTTCTTCGTCCAGAGATTGCAGTATCTTCCTTCGTAATTGATCGCGACTTTGCCGCTTTCCCAATAGTCGCGCGCGACCGCGCAACTCTCCTGCCCCGCGACGTTCGGGCTCCACTGCGCCGCCCACCAGTTATGCCCAGTTCGCGTCGTGACGTCGTCGCTATAGAACGCGGATTTTCCGCCGTTATCCCGATTCGACGCGGACGAGCCCGCGCCGGTGACCGTCGTATAGGCGGTGTTCTCTTGGTGACACGAAAGGGGATGGCGGTACGCGTCGTATCGGTGGATAAACTCGGCGACCTTAACCCACGGGTTGTCGTTGGCGTCATAGAACTTCTGGTCGCCGCGTTCACGGTAGAAGTCGTTGTCGGCCTCCTGCGCGAGGGTCCACATGACGGGATAGGCGGAGTATCGCGCGACCCAATATCGTGAAATCGCTTCGAGATACCGTTCGTTTTCCGCGAGCGCTTGGGTCATCGAGCTGCTGAAGAAGAATTCCGCGTTGGCGTGGACGAGCCCTTTTTCGGCGAGATATTGAAAATACAGGTCGTCGATTTTAAAGGCGGCGGCGTCAGACGCGTCGAGTTTCCCGTCGGCGAGATTCGCATGCGCGCCGATCGGTTCGGATTGGTAGACGGTAAAGCCCTGCTCGACGCGCTTGTCCACGATATACTTGAAGTGCGACGTCGCGCCGGTTTCGCCCGCATACGGACCGGGAGAATCGAATTCCTCCTGATACATGTTCCAGTGCGTGTCGCCGAGGTAGAAGAAGGGCGTCCCGTCCGCGTAGACGAAATGTTTCGAGCCGTTTGTCGTGACGAAGCCGCGCTTGTAGATCTCAAGATCGCCGGAATACGGCGTCGCGACGACCTTGCCCGTTTTTCCGTCGAGATCGGGATCGTCCGGCGCCGCGGTCGCATAATCCCATTCTCCCGTTTCGGTCGGGGCGAAGCGCACGACGAACGTCCCCTCGCCGTCCCAGAAGCCCGGGATCGTGAGCGACGTTCCCGTCGCCGGATTCGTAAAGGTCGCGTCAAACTGCGCGTAGAGTTGCTCGCCCTCGCCGTAGCTCTTATTCGAGACGAAGGGCAAATCCACGGCGATCCACGTCTCGGTCTCGAAACGCCCGGGCGTTCCCTCTTTGGGCGCGGATTCGACGCCGTTGCTCTCCGAGGCGGCGAAGGAAAACGCGCATAGCGACAGGAGGAATATGGGGAGCGTCGCAATAGAAAGAACCGTTCGTCTGTTCAGCATAAGAAAAATCCGTCCGTTTAACATGGGTCGCGCCTCAAAATTACTCGTTTCTCACGTCGTTTCCTGTTCGCGGTTACGCTACGCGTTTAAACGCAGGATAGCGAGAAAGCGAATCTTATCTTCATTAATCCTCGAAACTATTTGACGGACGTCAAGAGGCGGCGGCGAAACGGGGGCGTTCCGAATGAAAAGGCTATTCGGGAAGCGCGCGTTTTTCAAGTGCAACGCGCTCAAAAGCGCGGCGTTTTCAAAGGGGCTCAAGCGTCTGGAGTTTCGCGCGTTTTATTACTGTAAGTCGCTCGCGCGCGTAACGTTCCCGGAAGGGCTGAAATCGATCGGAGAGGGCGTCTTCTGGTATTGCAGAAGCCTTGCGGACGTGAATTTTCCGCCGGGATTGAAGACGATCGAAGAAAAGGCGTTTTGCGAATGCTTTGCGCTGACAAGCGTTTCGCTTCCCGAGGGTCTGACGTCTATCGGGGTCGACGCGTTCTATGCGTGCGAGTCGCTGTCGAGCGTGTCGCTTCCGAAGAGTTTGCGAACGCTCGGCGCCGTCGCGTTCGGATGCTGCAAAAAACTCACGAGCGTCGAACTGCCCGAGGGACTGCGAACGATCGAGGACTATACGTTTATGGGAGATACTTCTCTTGAGCGCGTGAAACTGTTGCGATCGATCGGAAAATGCGCGTTTACATGGTGTAAATTCACGAGCATAACGTTCCCCAAAGGACTCGAGACGATAGGAGCGGAGGCGTTCCGCTGGTGCGAATCGCTTAAGAGCGCGGCGTTTCCCGAAGGCTTGACGACGATTGGAGATTCCGCGTTCGAATCCTGCGATTCGCTTGCAGACGCGACGTTTCCCGGAAGCCTGCGGACGATTGGAAAAAGCGCGTTTCAGTTTTGCAAACTTAAAGACGTAACGTTTCCCGAAGGCGTCGTCGCGATCGGAGATTTCGCGTTTCGGGGATGTTTCCAGCTTGCAAAGGCGGCGGCGCCCGCGAGTCTTCAAGAGATAGGTCGCGAGGCTTTTCCGGAAAAGGTCTCTTTCACGGCGCCGGAGGGTTCGTGGCCCGCCCAATGGATCGCGAAACGCTGACGAAGCCTTCGGCCGTTGAGCGCGTGATTTTCTCAAAATCGTCAAAAAAAATATTGACGACAATTCGCCGCCCGCAAACAATAACGTCGTCTTCGATAAGAAAACACGGCTATGAGAGGACGTTCACGACAGGAATAGAGGAATGATAACGACGCTTTTAATCGTATCGCTGCTGCTGATCTTTCGCCCCAGCTTGTCGGACTTCATTACGGGAACCGGCTGTTTCGTTGTCGGCGCGATCCTAGTCTTTATCGTGATACCGGTCGTCGTCGCGCTCCTTGCGCTAGAACTTGGCGTCGCGCTGCTTATTTTCGACGCCCTCTCCGGCTAGCCGTGTTTCTGCGCGCAGAAAAAGAAAGGACTCCGGCGGTTGTCGGAGTCCTTTCTTATTGGCGTCGCGGAAAGAAGAAACGAACGTTCGTCGTAAATCATACCGCTTCTCCCGCGTCGTCCGTCGTATTCGCGCGCGTCAATCCACGTTTCGTCTTCGACGAAAAACTCAACTTTCGGTTCGTTTCTAAGCGCGGACGCTATTGCGCTTGGCGAAACCCCATAGTCCTGCAACGACGACGTTTTTGAAAAAATGAAAAACTATAGGTAATAATTCGGCGGCGAGTAAAATGCGAAACGTCGTGGGTCGCGGTCGCTGTCGTGCTGTTCGCTTGGCGTCTGGTCAGATACCAGCGACCAACGGGAGCGGACGTTCACGTTCGCGCGGAAGCGCGGATCCTGAGCCGCGAGGTCGCGGTCGCGGTCAAAACGTTAATCAACCTTTTTAAAGCGTCGCGCTTGATCGCGACAAGGAGAGACAGTTATGTGGCTTTTTTCAAAACACGGATTTTTCAGCGCGGTTCAGAATTTCAACGACTCGAACCTGATTCACGTCCGAGCGCGATTCCGGGGCGATTTAGAGCGCCTCTGCAAGACGTACGGGGTCGAGCCGAAGGTCGTGGCGACGCCCGACGGCGACTATCCGCTGCGAATGGACTTCGACCGTAAAAAGTGGGGCGAGATTCTCAAGGGCGAAGCGGAAGCGATCGACTACGAGAAATTCAAGCCCGCCGTTCACGACGGAACGATACGCGACCGCGCCTACCTCGCCGTCTTCGACACGATGTGGACATACGCGGAACAGCAGTAACGCGTCGCCTCGCCGGCGCCAAACCGCGACGACGCGTATTTCGGGGCCTACGACGCGCTGGCGAAATACGCGTAAAACTCTTGACATAAAAAGAGCGTAACTCCTTGGGTCCGTCGTCCCTGAAAAGGGGCGGCGGATTTTAATCTCCTTACCGCGCAAACGCCGGCGACCAACGGGAGCGGGACGTTCACGCTCGCGCGGAAGCGCGAACCCGGCGCCGCGCGGTCGCGGCCGCGGATCCGGATGCAACGCCGGCGCGTTGCCGGGGCGTTCACGCGCGGTCTCGGTCGCGGTCGCGCGCTTAATCTCGGGATTATTTTGCGCTATCCTGTGAAAAGGTCGTTTTATGGAACGGCGAAGGGTTGAAAAATGAAGTTCGCCGCTGGATAAAACGAGGGCGCATGATGGGAAGAAGTCAGAAAGTTGAAAAGCTGAACGAATTATACGACAACGGAGACGCGTTTCCAGCTCGCCCGTTCTTAGCGTCCGACTCCTACACGGGGTTTTCCCGAGCGGGTAAAGCGCCGAGACGTAATCTGTCTGGTCTGGTAAAAAAACGTGTTTTTTCTCGATTCCCCATATGGTCAAGAGGCGTCGTGAAAGCCCTTCGCAAAGCGCTTGCCGATTATACGGCAAACGTCGGAGGTCAAGGCGGCGCCGATCCTACTATCGATAAAGAAGCGCTTATCAAACGTATTCTTGAAACGATTGAAAAAGTCAAATCGTTCCTCAAGGAAAGGGATTTTGAGCTTAAAGACTTAACGTCCGCGGTTCAATACAAAAAGATGGGGCTGATACGAAAAGGAGCAAACGCGGCGTGCGGTTCCATCGAGGACAAAAAAAACTTTCACAACTTACGTCGCCGAAATCGTCCGCCTGTTCAAGTACGCGGATCGCAACGACGTCGACGATCAAACGCGCAAGGAGTATGAAGCCGTCGTCGCGATTCGAGGGGAGTTACAGAAAAAGCGTCGTTATGTCGATACGACCAATTTAATGGTTCAGGTCAACGCCATTATCAGCGAGTATGTGGACATGGACGACGCGCCGTCCGAAGCGGGGGAAAATGCGAATCGGTTTGACGTCAGTAAAATCAATTTTGAATTACTCCGTCGCGAGTTTGCAAAGGTTAAGAGAAGGAATCTCATGATGAGGGATTTGGAGGAACTGATTCAGCAAAAACTGGATCGCATGATTTTCACGAATCCGAATCCGAATCGCGTCAACTTCTACGAGCGTTATCAAGAAATCATCGACAATTACAACAGCGAACAAGACCGCGCCACGATTGAAAAGACCTTTAACGACCTCCTCGATTTGGTCGACGGCATGAACCAAGAGGAACAGCGATATGTCCGAGAAGGTTTCGAAAACGACGAGGAACTTTCCCTCTACGATATCCTCTTTAGAGACGACCTCTCTAAAAACGATATCAAGAAAGTCAAAGAAGTCGCGGCGTCGCTCCTTAAGAAGATCAAGGCGAAAATCGCCGAACTCGATCATTGGACGGATAAACAGGAAACCCAAACAATCGTGGAACTTCTAATCCGAAACTCCCTTTGGGAAGAACTGCCGAGTTGTTACGATCAAGAAAGCATCGCCGAATACCGTCGGCGAATCTACGAATTCGTCTACACGCGGTACAAGGAAGCCGTATAAGAAAGGGGCGACGCATTATGGGCAGTATAGTTCTTGACTTACAAGCGGAGGTCATGTCTCCCGATTGCGACGTAGTCAATATGTTGAGGCGCGCCCACGCAATCGCGGTCAAATTGAGGCTGGATGAATTTGACCAGTGGATATCATATGAATTGAATGGATATCCAAGTGCAGAACCATTCCCTGATTATCGCATCGTCACAGGATCATTAAAATCGTTAAATCCAAATCTCGGATGGATTCACGCTCCCATTTCTAACGAGGAATCAGAAAAAGCCATTTGTAGAAGGAAGGTTAATAACTCCATATCTGAAATCGTCTCATTATGTAAAGGGGAAACAGATTATCTGACATTTGAGTTTTCTGGAAGACAACTATCTCACTTGAACAGGATATTTCGTTTGCCTTCCTCGAGGAATTTTGTCCTTTTTGTCTCCAAAGTAGCAGTAATGGATATCGTCGAGAAAGTCAAAAACACTGTTCTCGAATGGACTTTAGTACTAGAGAAAAAAAACATTGTTGGAGAGAACATGAAATTCAGCGAGAGAGAAAAGAAATCGGCTAAAGAAATACCTCAAACCGTAAATAATTATTATGGGGTAACAAACATCATTAACGCTCCTAGCAAGGGAATGCAAATTATATCAGGAAATGAATCGGTCTCTTTTTCGTATGACAAAGTATCTTCGGTTCTCACGGCGATAGAAAAATCTATAAATATTGATCGATTGAAACCTGACGGCAAGGAAACGGCAATAGAGTTGTTGTCTGAAATCAGCGACAAGATAAAAGAAGAAAAAAAACCAAGCGTTATAAAAGCGTCATTTGTAGCGTTAAAGGATTTTTTGATTGGAGTCGGATGTGAGGTTACCGCCAATCTGATACAAACAAAAATGCTGGGCGTCTTCTGAAATTCGAGGCAACTGAAATCAAAAGCGTCAACCGCAACTTCAGAATCTGAAACGACATTCTTGCCAATAAAAATGCTCTAGGAGCGGCGGCGCGCTCGTCAAAGTCGACGAACTTGCGAACACGCTTCAAGCGTGTCTCGACGCCGGCGCGAAGAAGGTTCTGTTGCCGATAACGTCGGCGTCTGACCTCGGAACCGTCCCGACCAACCTGCTCGGCAACTTCAGTCTTCTCTTCTACGACAGAGTTGAAGACGCCGTCTTCAAAGCGCTCGGGGTAGAATAAACGTCAGGCGCTTATACGGCGCGTCGCGGCGCGTTTTGGGCAAGCGGCAGTCGTCAAGGTTGAATTTTGTAAAAAGTCCGCGTAAGATTCCGCGTAAGATTCCGAGTAAAACGAAGCTAGAAAGAAGATATAACATCATATTAAGCACGGAGATACAGTATTTTATATTCTTTAAAAGCGGTTAAAATTTTCCGCGAAAGATTCCGCGTAAGATACCGAGTTGAAAAAGTTGAAAATCAGGCGTAACATATTGATAAGTAAAGGAAAATAAAACTTTTACGACGTTGAAAACGGTCGAAATTTTCAACGTTGAATTCAGCGATTAATTCTGTGATTAATTCAGCGATTAATCGGCGTTAGACGCCTTTTTGGCAAACGAACATAAAACTTGGCGGAATAAAGGGGAGAGACGCGTTGATATAAACGGAAGGGCGTCGGCGGTTTTCTTATTCTCTTTCAGACGCGGCGAGGAGGCGTCGCGAGCGTTTGTTTCTAACGTCAAAGAGCGTTTGATTCGGAAAAACGCCGGAGATACTACGAAAAAAGGGTTTTGACGAAAGACCGTCAAAACCCTGTAAGCACGCCCGAAGAGCGCAAAACTGATGAGGCGTAGCAAGGAGTTACGATATGGGAGTAACTAAAAAGTAACTATATAAGTTTTAAGTTTTATACTATTACTAATACTAATACTATTAAAAAACCCACTTCTTGGAGTGTATTTTACCACTCTGTTGGATTATGTTTTATATGTTGGCTTTTTGGCTTTTTTGGCTTTTTGTATCGTTATGTTGCGAATTGACAAAGAGTTAGAACAAAGCCAATAAAAAGCCAATTTTTTCTAGCTGGCTTTTTCGCTCTTAGTTTTTCATTGGAAGAACGACCCGCACGACGGAAACGGCTCGGAATTACGCCGTGAACGGCTCGTTTTTCGTTTTTCTCTTTGCAGGCGGTATTCAATCGCCTTGAACGAAACGCGCGAAAAATGCCCCAAATAGAGCGATTCTAGGACGTTTTAACGCGCCGAAGGGCTTTTCTTGGAGATGAACCCGCCTCCAGCGACGCTCTTTCTTTTCTCTTGCCCGGCTCGGAGCTTTCGACAAGTCCGAAATGGCGACTAGATGCATGGAGATTTTTCTAAGAACGACTAGGATTGAACTTCATGACGGACGACGCCGTTTTTCTCTTTGCTAAATACTGCGCTAATATTTACTGTAAAAAGTTTAAATCGCGCCGACAGGTTGACGACGTAACGCAACAGGCTTGCCTTTTGCTCTTTGAGAATCGCGATAAGTGGGGACTTTCTGACAGTAAGCTACGCAGTCGCATTATCTGGGATTTAATTCGGTGGTATCAAAACGAACACGGTCTTAGACTTAAGAAACGCCCGATACGCCTTGAAGGTTATCCGCTGGAGTCTTGCAGATCGACCTACTATGAAACGAAACGGATCGACGATCGCGAAATGATCGAAAAAACGATAGAATGCGCGGGACTTGGAGAGCATCGCGGCGTCATTTTGGATTTATTCGACGGATACAAGCGTTACGAAATTGCGCAACGGCGCGGACTTTCACTCGGTAAAGTGCAGGAAATTATTGAAAATTGGGAGCTTGAATATCTGGAGTTTATCCGCTCTTGTCGCTGAAAGAGACAGAGCGACGGCGACGGGACGCCAATCGCAACCCGCCCGCGCTCTGATCGCAACCAAGGCGCGACCTTGCGACGGACGCCGCGTCGCGTTTCAGAATGTCGCGGAATCGCGTTGAATGGGGCTTGCGCGACCTTTGGCGCGTTATCGCTGGAGCGCGACGAAAACTCGAAATTCGGGAACTCATGCAGGCGATACGAAAACGCGGCAAGCCTCGACGACGGAAACGAAAGAAGAATCTCGAACGCCTTGATTCAACTTTTGGGATGCGCTCGGAGACTCGACGCGCAAACCGTCCGACGACCTCGACCAGAGGGGTGAAATTATCCGCGCAAAACAGCCGACGGCAAAAGGAAGATTAAAACAGCACGACGACCTACGCGACCGCCTCGACCGAATCCAATGCGCTCGTTTCTCTGCTGCTGGAGCGTTCCGACGATCTTCCAAATAGGCCCGGAACGTAAGCAGATTTTAATAACGACTAAGTTCGAACGACGTAACGAAAGAAAATCGCGAATTTCTTTAATTGCGACCATCTCGGACGCGACCGTTGACGCGTTCGCCGATCACGATTGCTCTCAGACGATGCGCGAACCTTTTCATTTCTCTACTGCTGGAACGTTCCGACGATCTCGACCCGGCGCCGACCGTGCGCCCGATGATCGCGACCGTGCGACGAACTCAGACGCACACGCCGATCATCAAACTCCATGAACTCTACGCGCCCCTTTTTCCCGCTTATCCTCGACGGCTCGTTTTCTCTCTGCTGGAACGCCTGACGATCTTCCAAACATTCGACCGCCGTATCCGATCTCGATGCACTTTTTACTCGACGTAAAGCGAGAGCGAAAATGGTAAAAGGTACTTCCAAAATGTTTTTACCCCCCTGAGGTCGCGAACACCCCCGCGAAAAGGGGGGCTAAATCATACTAATAATATTATAAGTGAAATTGCATTTTTATTATAAAAAAAATTTTTTATAGTTACCTAGTTGACTTTTTCAGAACATGATAATAAACTAGGTAATTAAAGGGCAAGCGCCTTAAAGGAGATTTACCGTGAAACCGCGATATTTTGAAACTCAAGAAGAATCCGCCGCATATCTTGGGCTAGCTATAGCTACGTTCAACCGACTCGTTAAGAGCGGCGAAATCAAAGGCGAACGCGTTGGAACTGGAGAGAAAAGAATACATCTTCTTTTTTCCGTCGATGAATTAGACAGATACCAGATGGAAAGAATGAAGAAGAAGCTTGGAGAGAAATTCGACAAGCAATTTTCAGATGCTCAGGATATAGTGGCTGTTTTCCAAGGAACTAACGCAAGCCGCATAATTAGGGCAATGCTAGAAGGAAAGGAATACGAAGAAGCCCTTAAAGATAGAATTGAACCGCGCAATGTCTCATTTGAGAATATATCAACCCTTTTAGGAAATGGCGAAGGTTTTATAAAATCGGCTAAACATATACTCAACACATATATAGGACTTCACAAAGACGTTAAACAATGGATTGACAATCAGATAATTTATCATCCAATAAGCCGATCGAAAGCGGAAGAGATTTTCTTACAACAAAAATTCAAAGAGTATGTTTTAGCGACTCAGAAAAACAATACTAACGAAAACCCGCCGAAGTAAGCGGGTTTGAAATAGAAAACCGCTGAACCGTTTCAAGTTTACCAGACACGTAACGGAACAGCGGCCAAAGAAAAAGGACGATGAATCGTCTTTCCTTACTCAATCGCGGCAAGACCGCAAGGAGTTCTTAAATGATAAGTAATCGAATTTCTCTGGTCAAGAGGGACGAATCGAAGGAAATCTTGTCCCTCGAAGAAGCGGCGGCTTTTCTCGGAATAAGTTCCAAAACGCTGGCAAAGCGCGCGGCGGCTGGTATTGTCCCATCGCGGAACGTCGGAGAGCCGGGAAAACGCTGCTATATGCTCTTTTCCCGCAATGCGCTCGTTTCATGGCTTGCAGGCGGCGACGTCGCGAATGTCTGACGCTCGATGCGACGACGGCTGCGCTTGTCGTCGTCTCATTTCTAACTATCACAAAAGGAGCAAAACATGAAAAGAATTTCTTATCGTAATCTGGTCCTTGAAAAGACTAGTGACGAATTTGAACAGATTTGCAAAATTGCTATTGACGAAAAACTTGAAGAAGACGACGCAAATACCGTCATCGACGTGCTTAGTTATTGGATGGACACTTTGCGCGAGGTCGCGGGACTGCTGGACTCGACAAAAGGCGATCGGCTCTGTCTCGACGAAATCCGCGACGTAATTCTGGATTATTGTCTCTCGAAATAACCCAAATAAAAAACGCGCCCTTTGACCTGCTGGAGCCGGAGGGCGCGTCGGAGATTTTAACCGTTAGGGATAGCCCTAAACGCTTTATTTTATTGTACAGATAACCAACTAATTGTCAAGTATAAAGCAAAAGGAATTTGACAATATGACTAAAGAAATCAACTTGCGCGACGTCGCGAGGAAATATTACGACGGAGGCTTGAACGTCTTACCCGCAACCAGTAAGAAGAAATGCCCGCTCGGAAAATGGAAGGAGTTCATACAGGCGCGCCCTGCGTTCGACGTAGCTTTCCCCGCTGGCATTCAGTTCGACGCGCTCTTTGTCATCTGCGGAACGACCTCCGGCGGTTTGACGGTTTTGGACTTTGACCAAAGCGGATTGAAATACGACGACTGGCGCGCTCTGAACGACCCGGATTTAATCGCGGTCTTGCCTAACGAGACGACGCAACACGACGGACGCCATGTCGCTTTTCGCTCGGAGAATTGCGGCAAAGGCGAAAAACTGGCGTCGAATGCGGCAGGCGTCACGATCGAAACGAGAGGCGAGGGACAAGGCGTCATTGTAGCGCCGTCTGCTGATTATGCGATGAACTGGGGGAACTGGGCGAACGTTCCGACGATCTCGGACGACCAGCGGCGACGGCTAATCGAAACGGCTCGGAGCCTCGACGAATCGCCAAAGAAGCCCGCGACTTCAAAGAAGAACGCGACAAAGACGACGACCAAGGCGACGCCCTTTCCCTCTTTTCCCGCTGGTCAATCCGTCGCGGACGCCTTGCGCTCTGATCTCGGACACGTTAAGGCCGCGTTGACACGGAACGGCTGGCAGTTACTGCGAACCGAGGGGGACTTTGAACAATGGGCGCGACCGGGGCAAGAGGTCGAGGGGAAGCCCGGCGGCAGTCTTTGCGTCAATCTCAATTCGGAACTATACGGGAACTTTCATTGTTTCACCTCGAACGCGGCGCCGCTCGAAATCGGAAAGAATTACAGCCCCTTGCGACTGATCGCGGCTCTGGAACATGAAGGCGACGAATCGTCTGCGGCTCGAACCTACTCCCAACATGCGCCGCGAAAAGGTCAGATTGTCGAATTGATTAACATTGAAGAACAGAGATACGCCGAAATGGCGATGAACGCCTCCGGCGTCGAATACTCGGAACTTGACGACCCGCGCGCGGCGTGTTATGCGCGGCAGTTTAAACGACTTGAAGAAGAAGCTGGAAAGAGGGCGCGGCGATCGCTGGAGGATATCGACGTCGAAAGACTCAACGAGAGTTTTCCGCTCGAAGAATTTAAGGAGTATTTTGGTCCAGTCGCAACGTTAGCCGAAAATTTAGCGAAAAAGCACAAAACGCCGCTAGTCGTCAATACAATGGTCGGATTGTGGGCGTTAAGCGGCGTTTCAGGATATGACAAGCTCGAATATTACTTTAATAACAAGCGCATAAACCCTTTAATTCACGTCAATTTAAGAAGCGAAAAGGGGCAAGGAAAAACGACTTCAATCGGAGCGTTTACTAATCCTATTGTTGATAATATCGACATCCCTAATGCGGACACATGGGAGAAATTAGAGGGGGAGAAGATTATCCTTGAAGCGCAAATTGAGAGAGCAAAGAGCGACCAAAAGGCCGGCAAGCCTGTAAATAAGGAGGATATCAAGAACTGGCAGGATCGCCTGCGTTTGATTGAATGGAAAGGAAAAACAATCGTCATTAGTCAGGAAACTTCTTTTGAGGCCGTTCAATATGAAGCGTATATTGCGAAGATTGAAGCACGGATAAATAACGAGCCTCTAAACGGTCGTTTGTTCCTTGTCGATGATGATACTTATTGGATGGACGTAGGAAGAAATTTTAGAAATGAAAACGAGCTTGTGGCTAGATTAGCAAGGGCGACGCAAGTATTAGACGTGACAGAAAGACCCTCTAAAAAAGTCACTGACAAAGCACGCGGGGGCGCGCGCGCCGCTTGCGCTTGGATTTTAAGCGGTCAACTCAAACTTTCTACGATGATACAGTCCGAACGTTGTCTAGCGCAAGGATTTGACCGTCGTTTTCTGTACGGTATTATCCCTAATCGCGAATATTCGGTGGAAATCGACGATACGGATATAAAGCCGATTCAAGACCTCTGGTTGAATCTTGTTTTCAAATTGCTTGAATACGCTGGAGGCAAGTTCCAATGTGGTTATATGGACGCCTACAAAAAATGGCGCCCAAAATTGGCAAACGCAATCAATACTGCGGAACGATCTGGAGACGGCGAATTAAAGGCTTTTCTCACAACCCTTCTTGAAAATACCGTACATGCGATAACGTTACACGGACACATTACAGAGGCGTTAAACAAAGGACAAACTCCGGCACAAAAAATCGGGGACAGACCGTTTGTCCTTGCGACAAAATTGATTGACCCATTTATCAATATACGCAACGTTACATGGCGACAGATGAAGCTAGCGACGTCGAAAGGCGACGCGGCGCCCTCGATAGGCTCGACGAATCCGCTCGACAATCTTACTCCGGCGGCTCGGAGCGTCTACGAATATGTTAGAGCGAACGGGGAACCTTTCGACAAATCCGATCGGGCCGCGACTATTACGGATATCGTTGATAAGGGAAAACAAAGCGCGTATCGAACGCGGAAAAAGATTGGAAGCGGCTCGACGGAACGAGAGAGAATCGACGCGGAATTGAACGAGGCGGGATTGATGTACGTTCATCGCGAAACAGGGAAGCGCGTCGCATTGCCCGTCTACACGCTCGACGACTTTTGGAAAGACGACGACCAGCAGCAAGAGACTATTGACGCCGCGACGACGAACGAGGTATCCTCGGAGCGTTCCGACGTCGAAGCCGAAGGCTGGGACGAATTTCTAACTTACAAATAAACTTTTTCATCGTCGCTTTTCGGATGCGTTTAACGCTGGAATCTAAGGTTTTAACACGAAACTAGCCCGAAAGACAACCATAAAAGGAGATTTTAATCATGGCACAATTTAGAACGATCAGAAAGAAGGACGGCTCCGTTAAACTTTTTCAGACTTGCGCGACGTTCAACGGGAAGTCGATCACGATCGCCTATTCTGTTAGTAAGTTTAGCGACGCGGCGAACAGAGAGCGACGGGAAAAGGAAGCCGAAGAAGCCGCTCGAACGCGTCATAACGTCGTTAAGGACTTGGAGGAATCCTCAAAACTCGGACTGGAGCCGAATCCGGGAACGCTCAGACTGCTGGAAGGCTTGCCCGATCTTTTGGCGACGCTCAAAGCCAAGGGCGTTATGAACTGCGGCGCCTGTCTGACGCTCAAAGAACTTTGCGACCGTTTCATCAAACACAACGAGGCGCAAGGGCTGGCGCCGTCCACAATCGAACAAAGATTCTACACGGCGCGGCGACTCTGTAAGTTTTTCGGCTCGAATACCAAGGTTGACGATATCACAGAACAAGACGCGGAAACGTTCGACGACTCGTTAGGACGGTATGTCGCGGCTGGACAAATGGCGGCGGCGCACCGCTCTGGAATCGTCAAAAGAACGAAAACGATCTTCAATTACGCCGTCAAACTTAAGATTATCGCCGCGAATCCTTTCGTTGACGTCAAGGCGGGAAAACAGACGAACCGCGCTAGATTGTTCTACGTCTCGGAATCGGAGACGGAACGCATTCTCGAAGCCTGCGAACACACGAACAACGGCGCCGAATGGGCGGCAGTCACGGCGCTGGCCCGTTTTCAGGGCTTGCGCGTTCCGTCGGAACCCCGCGCGTTGAAGTGGGAGGACGTCGATTTTATCGGCGGCAAGTTCATTAAAACAAAAGACGGCGACTTAATCCCCGCCTTGAGAATCACGGCTCAAAAAACCAAAACGGTGCGAATCATGCCGTTGTTTCCTCGAACGAAAGAAATTTTAGAGAGCTTACACGACGAACAGGAACGCGCCGGAATTTTGGACGAATGCCCGTTCGTATTGCGAAAAGTCCGAATGATCACGAATCCGGGAACGACTTTCAAAAAGATTGTTTTCCGCGCTGGAGTCGAGGATTATCCCAAACCTTTTCAAAACCTCAGAGCGAGCGCGGCGACCGACGTAAGGAGGGAATACGGAACGCGCGCGGAATCCGATTGGATTGGACACGACGCCGCAATAGCTGATGAACATTACGATATGGTTACAGCAGACGAACTGCGAAAGGCGGCGGGACTGACGCCAAAAAAGGATAGCCCGAAGGAGGATAGCCCGTTCGACACGACGCCCGATTCTTGGAAAAATAAAGACTGATCAAAAAGCCGAATCATGCAACCAGAGCCGCCGGGGAATCCTCGACGGCTCTTTTTCCTGTCTTGCCTATCTTTAAAAAGCCAACTATTTTCGATTGGCTTTTTCTTGGCTTTATCTTAAGTTTAATCTATTTAAAGAGTTATCTATATCAAAAGCCAAAAAAGCCAAAAAGCCAGTTATAGAGACATATCCGCACGCACGCCCTTGTCAGAGGCGACGACTCGGAAAAACACGAGATCGTTGAAAAGAAAGGTAACTAAACTATACCAAAAATTGAAAGTTCGATTCCTTTTTTATACCCTTTGAAAAGTGTATGTATACCGCGACGGTAAAAAGAGATAGAGAGAGTTCACGAAGTAACCATAGGCAAAGTAAAAGGGTAACTAAAAAGTAACCAAAACGAGCAGAAAAGAGGGTATTTTGAAGGAAAAATAAGGAAAGGTTGCGAGAGACTAAAAACCGTTTGACTCGGTAAAACGCCGAAGATACTATAAAAAAAGGGTTTTGACGAAAACCCGCCAAAACCCTATAAGCACGCCCGAAGAGACTCGAACTCCCAACCCTCGGTTCCGAAGACCGATGCTCTATCCATTGAGCTACGGGCGCTTATTCCGTCGAAAACCGACGCGGAACGGGGTTAAGTTTAGCGCCGCTGGGCAAAATTGCAAGAGGGAGTTGTTTTTTTCGCCAAAGGGCGTAAATCGAGACGCGGGCAGGACGCTTCGGCGGCGGCGTTAAACTCGTCGGGGGCGCGGGTCAATTCGGGTAGTTGCGTCTCGCGTCGATCTTTTTGACGAGCGCGGCGACGTCGATCTTCTCCACGTCGCCCTCCCCGCGCGCCGCCCACGCCGACGCGATCCCCGCCGCCGATCCGAGTTGGATCATCGTCCGCTGCAATCGGCAGCTCGACGCCGCGATCTTACTCAGCCCCGCGCCCCGGCACGCGACCAGAAGATTCGTTATCTCAGAATCGGGAATCAAAC
>Ga0256407_10003978_pt1 | contig 25361 bp, 43 predicted proteins | sample RumenRJG_04DNA_FD_193489 | JGI IMG/M metagenome (GOLD analysis project Ga0256407, IMG submission 193489) | Bovine rumen microbial communities from Lethbridge, Alberta, Canada - RJG_04 | ecosystem: Host-associated > Mammals > Digestive system > Stomach > Rumen | place: Canada: Alberta... | reverse complement strand
TAATGAGTGCCTTATATAATCATTAACACTTACTTCTAGGATAGATGTTATCATTAGTAAAAAAGAACGAAAATTTTTCTTTTCTGTTTTATAATTTTCATCTTCTTTTATAAGCATTAAGTTATCTATTCCTTTTTCTATTTCCATAAGAGCATTAAGTTCTTTTTTATGTATTCTTGAATCAGAAGCAACAGATATCATCTGTTTCAAATCTAAAAACAATGCTCTTTCTGAATCATTAGAAAATATCATGCTAAAATAATACCACACTCATAATTACTACCTATATTGTACTATTATCAGTATTCTTTGTCAAATTATTTTCTTCTGTGATAACACCATCATTCAAGTAATAAATTTTATCTGCATATTCTATTTGTGAATCTATATGTGAAATCATAACAATTATAAAATCATTTTCATCACAAAATTTCTTCATGAATTCATAAAATCTTGGAATGTAGTGAGATGAAAGAGCAGAATACTTTTCGTCTAAGAAAAGAACCTTACTATTTTGATTTAAAAGGTAATAGGTCTTAAGGACAAAAGAAATTATAGTTCTAACACCTTGTCCTACACCATCTTTCAAATCAACCTCAAATCCGTTATCTTCGTCTATTAAAAGAAAAGATAATGATTTACTTCCTTTCTTGTCCTCTAATATAATATTTATACTATAATTTTTATCAAAAATAATATACTTCAAGGCAGTATTAAGAGTATCTTTAAGAGCTACAATACTTTCTTCATACAATTCATTTACAACAAGAGTATACTTTTCTTTAGCACCTTTCAAGAATTGCAAGTAATTTTCTTTCTCTTTCAACTCATTTTGTAAAGCAATTAAATTACCTTTAATCATTTCTTCCTTATTGAAAAGACTTTCACAACTTTTAATAGTATATTCCAATGAATCAATAGTATTCTGTATCATTTTTTATTATCCCATTAATATCCGTTCTTTTAATTCTTTCTTTTCATTTACTTCCTGAATATATGCTTTCATCTTAGGAATTTCTTCTTCAATTTCTTTTTCTATTTTTTGTATCTCTTCTTCAACTTTACTTGCATCCGAAAGAGAATTATAACCTTTTTCTTTTAGTTTTTCTATTCCTTGCTTTTTAAGCATTGTAAGTTCTGTAGTCATTTTTTGTATTTCTTGCTTTGCATATTCACATTCTTTAAGAAGTTCTGAATATTCGTTTATTTTTTCTTGTTCTAACATTTTTTCTTTCCTTTACTTTTAATCTTCTAATGGATGGTGACACAAAGGACAAACTTTAAACTGTTTAAGTAAATTTTGAATATTAACTAAGTATTCTTTCCTTTCCTTTAATTTAATTTGCAGTTCTTTTCCTTGTTCTTTAATCTTATTTAATTCTTGTAAATAATTTACTAATTCATTATATTTAAGTAATTTGTTTTCAAAAGAACATTCACGTATATTAATACTTTCAGTAGTCTTAATTTTATTTAATAACTCTTTAATATTAACTAATTCATTATACTTAATAAGTAAATTTTCTTTTTCATACTTGGGAATATCTTTAAATAAATTATTTAACTGTTTCAACTGATTTACTGTTTTCTTTAATTGAAGTAATTCCTTATATTTAATTCTTTTATCTTCAAATTCAATATTAGTAATAGTAATATCTATTTCAGAAGCCTTTATTGCTTTATTTATTATATCTAATCCATCATTCAATAATTGTAATCTATTATTTTTTTGTTTTAACCATAATAAGAAGTCTTTTAAAATATTTATATCTACTTCTTTTTTCAGTTCATCTAAAGCGTTTAATTTATTTTTTACTTTATTTATTTCAAGTTCTGTATTAGTACATTCATTCTTTACACCATTTTCATGGTCTCTTGCACTCTTTAAAATTACTGCTGAATCAGAAACACAGAATACATTTTCATAAAGTTTAAATAAATCTGTTTTAGAAAGACCAAAGGGGAATGGTAATTGAAGTTCTTCTTCAATATTCATCAAATACCCATTCCCTTCGTCAGCAACAAAACCAGTTTCATCTTTAAGAATTCTTAAAGCACTATCTTTTCCTGTCTTTAAGTATTCTTCTCCATTAATATTATAACTACTATCTTTAGGGGTTCTTTTCCATATAATTTTATTACCACTGTACTCTAAAGTAACAGTAGAAGAGTCTGTTCCTTTCTTTATAAACCTTTGGGAACCTATTATATTCATTAAACAAGTTTTTAAAGCTCTGAAAGTAGCAGACTTACCTGAATTAGACTGTCCTATAATAAAGTTAAGACCGTCTTTAAATTCAAGTTCCCCATTAGATATACTTTGAAAATTTTCAAGAGAAAGTTTTAATTCATTACTCATTATTCTTCACTTTCACTTGTATTATTTTCAACATCTGTATCTTCTTCAATAGTTTCTTCTGATACTTCTATCTTGTATTGTCCTGCTTCTTTAAGCATTTCAATAAGAGCACCCATATTATCTCTAACATATTTATTACAGTCATTAGCTCTTAAATTATTACTAGGGAAGTTAAGAGATTCTTGTAATTCTTTGCAGAAAGTAAACCAACCACCTGCTTTTTTAATGTAACCATTTGCTTCAAGTAACTTTCTTGCAGCATAAGTATTATCTACTCCTTTACCCTTAACTACAAGAACTTCAGCAGGAAATCCTCTAAAAAATCTATTCTTACAATTAGTTGCTGATGAATGTAATTTCATTATCCACTTTGGTTGATCTTGTATCTTACCAAATGCAGTATTTACTTCTATTTTAGCAGTTTCAGTAGCATCTGATTTCTTAGAACATTTTACTATCATTTCCACATTATGTAAATCAGCCCATGAAGCTGCTGCTTTTTTAGGATCACCATACATTCCCGCACTTTGATCTTGTCTTACTTGTGCTATAAAAAAAGAAGTAACTCCTTTTTCAGCACACCTTCCTAAAAATTTACCATAGAAAGAACCACGTTCTTTAGCTTTTGTACCAAAGTCACCATCAGCAACAGATTTAGTAAGGTTTGCATCAGATAGTACATTATTAACACTGTCTATAATAATAAGTTTTACATCTTTATACTTCCCATAACCTTGAAGTACAGCTTCATAGAAAGTTTCAACTTGTCTCCAACATAACTCTTTCTGTACATATAAGAAATCACCAGAAGACATATACTCGTCTAATCCTAACGCTTTTAATAATTCCTTTGAGTTTTCTGTTGCTAAATATAAGACTTTAAAAGGTTTATCTTCATCTTTTGCTTTCTTTATAACTCTTCTACTTACATCACCAAGTAATGTTGTTTTACCACAGCCAGGATCAGCATAAAATAAAACAGAAGAACCTACTGGTATACCTAATCCATTTGTTAGTGCTAAATCAAATCCTATGTTACATGATTCTATAAATAAAGTGTCTTCATTCTTTTCACTTTCAGCAACAGCTTCATCTAACCATTTCTTAGAATCCTTAGACAAACTTGTTACTATATTTTCTTTTGTTGCCATTTCTTATTCTCCATTGTTTTCAAAATATTTTTTAAGTCCATAAAAAGCAAGAAGTAATGACTCTGCTATATCATCTACTTTACCATTACTAATTATATCTTTCAGCTTAACTCTATATATCTTTTCACAAAGATTAATAGAAGTCTCTTTAATAGCAGTAACCCCAAGTTCTGCTTTCCAGTTTACTGCAAGAGGTTCGTAATATGCTATTGGATTTAAGTAAGGATACAATCCTTGAAATACTCCCATAGCATTACCAAATACAAATGAATTTGGTTCCCCTTCCCCTGGTTTTACTAAAACTCTTTCAACAGTATAAATTATTTTGTTACTTATGAAAGGTTTTAGTAAGTTTCCAAGTTCTTTATAGTCTACCCATGTCCTTTTCTTATAATCTTTTTCATACTTCATGGTTTCTTTATTTAATTTTGACTTATTTCTCTTAGATTTAATTTCAGTTTGAAAAATAGGAACCTTAGTACATAGGAGAATATTCATATTATCGTCTGTAATACTAAGTGCCCCATTTTTCGTACCTACGTCAACACCTATTGAAATTACCTTAATCTGCGAAGAATTCTGCATCATCATCTAAATCAAAATTAAAATCATCTGCATCAGTTTCTACTTGTGCAACATCTTGAACTTCTTCCCATTCTTGTTGAGGTTGTTCAACAGTTACAGTTGGTTGAATTGGTTTAGGTTCAATTACAACTTTCTTAATTTCTGGTTTCGGTTGTTCAACAACTACAGTGGGTTGAACTTGTACTGGTTTTACTTCAACTGTAGAAACTTTTTTTACTTGTACTGTTGGTTGAACTTTAACAGGTTCTACTGGAATTTCTTCCTCAGTTTCATCAAGCAGAGCCATATCTTCTTCTGTTAATTCTCTGGGAGAATTATCGACAAACTCTACTTTTTCAGTAGTTTCTTCTACTTTTACATTATCTTTAATGTTTGCACCGATAAAGCTATTGTAATATTCTTGTAAGTCTTTTTCAGTCCAGTCATTAAACATATTATCAACTTCAACATCAAACAAAGTTAAATATTCATTTACTTTTTCCATTATTTGAGGAACTTTAGTATAGTTAATAATTGCTTCTCTTTCACCTTGAGGACTTTGACTTGCAATAGCAGGGTTTTCAAAGGGGAAGAATGAGTATTCTTTTATAGGTTGTTTAAAACCTTCTTTCTTAACTGCTTTAATTTTAATAACTGTTCTTGTAAGTCTTTGTCTAATGTCATCTAAGTATTCTTCACTATTTTCATCTGCTTCATAATCAAGAACACCTTCTTCTTTCAGTTTCTTACCATAAGCTTGAATAATATCCTTACTAAAACTACTTGAAGCCATATCTAAGTAAGAGAATATTAAACCTTTTTCACTTTTCAAAGAGTTGAGGATAGAAACTTTACTTACAGGGTAAACTTTCCTTTCTTCTGTTAAAGAGTTACCTAATACCAATATAGGAATTTGAACTCTTGTTGAAGAATAATTCAAACATCTATTAGTAGCTGTTGCTCCTCTTTCTTTTTCGAGTTGATAGAGTTTACAACAAAGAGAATCAACATGATTACCTTCTTCATCAAATCCTTTACATTTAATAGTAACTCCAAAGTTAGAGCCGTTAAAACCTATTGTTTTATCACCAATTTTATGAGGTTGTATAGTATGTGTTGGTGTTTCATAAAATCCGTTTTCAAGACCAAGCATGAGAACATAACATTCACTGTCTAATTCCCATTTAATTTTATTCGACAATTTATATGCCGAAGCAAAGTATTCTTTGTGTTGTCTCACAAGAGACTTAAACGAAGTTCGTTTAAATGCCATTTTCTTTTCCTTTCCGTTTCTGTAACTTCTGTGTCATCATTCCTATTGTAACTTCCTGTGATTGTGAATATAATAACAGTTCTTTTACAAAGTTGTCAAGAACTTCTTTTAATTGATTTTCTCTAAGAAGTTCACCACTATAATACTTCCAAAGAGTGTCAGCATTCACAATATTATTTTGTTCACTTCTAATAATATTTACAGTAAATAATTCATCTTTTTCAGGACTCTTTCTTACATCTATAAAACCAAGTCTAAAGTTAGTATCTGGTTCATAGAAAAAGTGCTTTCCTATACCACTAAATATTAATCTTAGTAATAGAGAAGCATGTGATGGAGTTGCATCTGTAAGTCCTATGTGATGTAAACTATCATACACTAATTGCTCTAATACTGATATTTCTTTCTCTTCTATTTTACGTTTAGCCATCTTTATATTTCTTATATCCTACTTTATCTTCTATATCCATTTTTCTCATTTCAATAGTGAAACTTGTTTCTTGTACTAATGATTTAAGAATTGTAGCCCATGTCATTTTCTCTGATTTGAAATGCTCTTTCTTCTCATTTAATTCTATCATATAGTTTCTTATGTTTTTCATGTTATAAGTACTTTCCTTAATACTACTAAGACTTATAACAATATAAGTATGAAGCATACTAAGAATACAAAGTATTTCTCTTATTTTTTCCATACGCATTGGAATTTGCTTTATATTATTCTTTGGAAATGCTTCATACTCTTGTACTTTGTTTAAGAAAGAAATATTATATTCATTTATAACACGCATTACTTTTGATATATCATTTAAACTGTTTTCAGTTCCTTGATATGAACTAATCTCAGTAATTAACTCTTCTACATCATTAGGAGTAATATTATCTTTTCTTGCTATTAAAAATTCTTTTACGTAATTAAGGTTCATTTCTTATTTCCTTTAAGAACATCTATCATATATTACCTTATAAGTATCTTTTATTCCATTGAATATATCATCATCAGAAAAATATTCCCTTCCACAATCATTTGTTAATACAATTTCATCATCACAGAAGTTCATTATTTTATCAACTAAATTTAAAGCAGCTTTTGATTCATAACCATAATAATTTAATTTAGATAAAATATATTCTTTAGAAGTTTCAAATTTTGTTAATTTACAATTTGCTAAATCTAAAATATCTTCCCATTCTCCATTCCAAAGTAAAAACTTTTCTTTTGTTTTTGGTTTCCATAAAGTATAATCTGCACCCATATTATTCTCCTCTTGTAATTACCATTTCATTTAAAGCACTTCTATCCCAAGTACAATCTGTAGGATTCTTTGGTTTAAATTCTAACTGCCCTTTGTTTAATAGAGTAGCATGTTGGAATTTAAGATTTCCTTTGGTTAAAGCAAGACCGTTAATAGGAATTACTTTATACTTATACTCTGGATTAAGACTTATTTTACCTGTATTTACATCAATTTCTGCAAGTTTCCTTTTCCACTCATGAGGAATACCAGAAATACTTGCTATTTCATGCTCTTTAATTGTACCATCTTCTTCTTTAATGTAAATACTACAATTCAAAGCACCAATCATATCTGTAATTCTATCTGATTTAGGTGGATTAGCACTAGTAATAAACACATCAAAGTCACCAACAATACTCATATCTTCCGATAACATAGAGTTAATACTTTGCTTTACTTTAAGGGCTGCTCTGTGTGAACGACTTGAACGCATTGAGGAAATATAAGGAGCATGAACATTCTTACATATAATTCCTTCGCCACCTTCTCTTAGAATTTGTTCTGCAAAAGCAATCTTGAAAATATCTTCACTATCTACTTCAAAAATAGGAATATTTTTACTTTGTAAAAAATCTACTATCTTATGTCTTAAATCTCTCCTTTTTCCAAAAGGTAATCTACGGACATCATATTTACAAGTTTTTCTAAGTGAATAAAGGTATTGATAAAGTTTCTTACACTTAGTACCACCTTTTTTAAAGTTTGCACTTCTTAAATAATCTGCAAAATGTGATTCTACCCATTCAACCATTTCTGGAGAGAATTCTTCTTCATAATAATTATACTGAGGTATCCATTCAGCAGGGATTTTAGGGTCTTTTTCAAAATAAAGTACATCAAAAGCAGTAAATCTTAATTTACACTCTTCTTTTTGAAATGCTTTAGCTCTTTCTTCATTAGAACCTAATATACTTTGAATATAATCTTCTACTGTTACACCACCAGTACCAACACCTTCAATTTGTTTATCGACAATAACCTCACCGTCAAGAATGAAACGATAATTAAAAGCGTTTTTATAATCTTTAGGTTCTGTTATTAAACCTTTATTAATAAATAAATATTTACTAGTTAAATTACCATTCAAGAAATTTGCAGTACTCTCATTCCTTGAAAACATTTCAAATCCTGTTTCTGGAGAGTAACTTACGAGAAGGCGGAACCCATTTAATTTAGTCTCTGCAATATAATCATCAGATTCAGTAGGATTTATATTAAAATTTTTTAATTCATCTTTCAAATGTTTACAAAGCATTACTGTATTAAGAGACTGTACGTATCTTGTAGCCCATGAATACTTTTCTGGTTCCATGTTTATGAAATAGTCACCAAGTAACTTTATCTTCTTTTCATTATCCCAATTAACATTTTCATCTACTTCTATTCCGTATGTATTAATTGTTTCTTCTAATCTGTCTGATCTTAAATTAACACCCATTCTTAACCTCTTTTAATTATTTCTTCTTTTAATACTTCTAATATTTGATTAAGTATAACATCTGATTTAGTTTCCTTATATTTTCTAATAAGAGCTTCTATTAACTTATAACTTTCAATATTATTCCTGTTCATTATCTTCTTACTATTATAATATTTAGCTTCTGTACCTAATAATATAGATATTATAGTTAATACATCTTCTGATTTTTTATATGTAAATACTTTACTTTTATAAACTTTCCATATAAATTTCCAGAATCTATAATAATTATTTAGTATTATTAGTAAATATTCTAATTTAACATATAAGTATCTAATTATGTTCATTAAGGTAACTTTCTAAATCTAATATTACTACAAGTTTCATGCTTATTCAATGTTATTTTCTAAGCATGATGTACTCGTTTAGGAATAAGTCTTTGTTTTGTGTTTTCATCTTCCCATACAAAGGGAAACATATTTCCATAAGTAAATCCTATATCAGTAGAAGTAGTAATAGGAAGTGTCTTATCAAGAGTATCAAAAGTCATTAACTTCTCTAATTCTCTGACATAATCAGTAGTAACTTCTTTATCTATTGTATAATTCACTTCATCATGTACTGTTGACATAAAGTCAATATGAGGATCTCTATTTTTAAAGTATTTAAGATAAAGACGAATTAATACAAGACGGAGAATATCCCCTGCTGTACCTTGTACTAAGTGACTTGATACTCTTCTTTCAATAGCACTCCTTAAGCTATTTGAAGCTCTTTCTATTTGTTGCTTTTCTATTAAATTATCATAAGCTTCACTATTTTTGTTAATTGTATTAATCCAACCTTTAAACTGTCTAGGTCTTCCAAAAGCATTAAATACTATACCCTCATTTTCATACATCTTGCGTATTTGGTCTTCTTTCCATTCTACCATTTCATGAAAAGTCTGATTATATTTATCAATCATATTTTGAGCTTCTTCAACACTTATTTCTAATTGTTGAGAAAGGGTGAAAGCCCCACCGCTGTAGTTATTAAGGAAGTTAAATATTTTTGCTTTCTTTCTCTTACTCTTATCATAATTTTCTTCACCCCATATTGCATAAGCAGATGCAGTATGTGGATCTATACCTTTGTAAAAATTAGAAAGCATTTGTGAATCCTTTGAAAGCACTGCTATTAGACGGTACTCCTCAGCATCATAATCTAATGATACAACGTATCTTCCTTCTGGTGCTTTTAAACAACCTCTTATAGTAATATTAGGATCTTGTCCTTCTACAATGTACTTATCTTCAAGATGTTCCATAGCATAATCTTTATCTACATAAGTAAATTTCCACCCTAATATACTATCTTTATCTGTCATAGGACATTCTTCTGCAACATAATAAGCACTTGCAGGTTTTGTAAGGTTTTGAGCATTTAAGTCTATATAGTATCTGTTCTTTCTTTTATCACCTTTAGAGCCATTACCAGAACTTAATCTGCCAGATTTAGTACCTTTCAACCTGTATCTCATAACACATTCATCAACTTGTGTCAATTTATCAACATAAGAATTAAGAGCCTTATTTAATGAATTGTTTTTATGTATTAAAGAAAGTATTCTTAACTTTTCCATTTCTTCTTTATATGTCTTTTTAACAGTAAGCCAAAATAACCTTAAATCCATAGGTTCATTATTTTTACCTTTAAGGGTTAAAGTATTTATTGTACTTTTCATATTAAAGTTATATTGACCATAAATTTCTAACACTTGTGCTAACTGAAAGCCCAAACCTTTTTTACTTAATTTTCCATTAGTGAATTCTACTTCTTTCCACCGTTGTAAGCACTCTTTCATCTTATTAAGATTTCGTTTCATATCAACAGCAGCACTCTTACTCCAAGAGTTTCCACCTTTATCAGTCTTTACACCAGTATATACTTTCTTAGAATCCATTACTCTTTTAAATTCTAATGAACTTGTAGATAAATTAAATAAACCTTTATCAAAGTAGTCATAAATTTCTTTTACTACTTTCCTTTGTTCTTCTTCTAATTGTTCTTTGTATTTAATTGCTTTCTCTCTGTCTATAAGAATTTTAGCATGTCCATAGTAGTCAACAAAAATCTTAACCATTTGATTATCTTTAGATATTACATCATAAGGAATACCATCAAATATTAATGGATTCTTAAATTTCTTAAGTAAATCTCTAACTACTGGGTACATTTTATAGTATACACCAAGAAGACCTGCAACATCATCAACTGCATAGATATAACAGTCTTTCGGGGAAACACAAGAAAAGTTTTCTACATTCTTCCCTACTACTTCTTTAAATTCTTGTACTTTTCTACCAAGAACTCTCTTTTCTAAGGCTTTCAAACCTGCTAAACCTGTTGCTTCGGCATCATAAACATAAGGAAGTATAAGATTATCAAAGAATTTGATTTTATTTATATTATACCCTTCAAATTTCAACATGTTCAAGTCGAACTCTGCATTGTGCATTATTACTCTTTTAGCACTTACTAATATTTCATATAATACATCTAATGCTTCTTTCGGATCAAGATTTTCAGGACTATTAGAATATAAGTATTCTTTCTTCTTACACATTGAAGGTTTACCAGATTTTGTGAAAACTTGGTTTCCTTCTTTATCCTTTTTAGGAACTTCTTTCACTACTTCTAATGTTTCTTTATGTCTAATCGGAACATATATACCAGAATAAGGATCTAATGCTAATGAAAAACCAACAATCTCATCTTCACCATAAGTTAATCCAGTAGTTTCAGTATCGAATCCAACCAACTTATCTACTGCATTATCTCTAAATTGTTTCAGCTCTTCTATATTAGTTATTAGTTTATAATTCTCTGTATGAGCTTTTAATACTTTTGTACCATCTTCTAATGTTTCATAGTAGTGATACTTCTTATCTATTGGTGCTTGTTCCCAAATAGGTTCATACTTAAATTTTAATCCTTCACCAAGTTTTCCCATAATATCTTATTTCTTTCGTTCATGTGTAATTAATAAAAATAATATATCAGTTTGTAGAGTAAATCAAGTTAATTTTTATTTCAAAATTAAATAAAGTAAATAAATTAAAAGACTGTTGTAAAGGAATAAAGTAATAAAAATAAGAAGAGCATACTTCCTAACTTTTTTAAAGTTAATTTTTTGTTTCTCTTCTATCACTTCAAATTGGTCTGAAACTTGTCCTGAAAATTTTTCAATTGAATTAATTTTATTAATCATAGTTTCATGAGCATTTTTATAATTATTATCTAATCTATTCATTTCTTTTAAAACATCTTTAAAATATTTTTGTATTTCTTCCAATTTATCTGAGTAATTATCTACTGAATAATATTGAATATTACTATCCTGTTTATATTGATTTTCTACTTTTGCAAGAATTATATCTTCTTCCTCATAATCTATTGTAAGAAGATTTATAAACTCACCTCTGTTTTGTACTTTTAAAGGTCTTTGTAAATCATAATCATCTGCAATAGAAATATCAATTGCTAATCCATTTTTAAAAGATTTTCTTCCGTCAGTAAATGTTAATCTTCCTGTCTTATCTTGTGTATCTTTTAAAATGTAGGAAAGTTTGTGATTATTTAGTGTTTTTCCATTTGCACTAACTAATTCATATTTACTTGTAATAAGGTCATATCCCATTACTGATAGTTTTGCTACTACTTTTGCTACTGTTAATTTTGACATTCTACACCTCACTTCTTTTATCTTTTATCCAATTATTTAATAAATCTATTGTTTCACTTATAAAGTCATTTGTTAAATTATCTTGATAAGAATTAATAGGGAAATATTCATTACTATAAATGAATAGAAGTCTTTGACAAAACCCATCTCCATGAAAAGTAACAGTAAAAGAACCTTTATTATTTTTCCATTCTAAAGAAATACCACCAGAAGGTAAAGCTCCTATTGTTGGTTTAAATATATTATCTGTTAATTTTAAAACAAATCTACAAGCATCTTCAACTGCTACATAAGTTACAGGATAAGCATCATAGCAATCCCAATTACGTTTACAACATTCTCTTGCAATTGCTTTAATTTCTTCAATTAAAGAAAAAGTATAACTTTGAGTATTATTATCTTCATTATCAACATACATATATTTTAATTTTCCTCTTTAAAAACTTTATTAATTTCTTTTCTAAATAACTGTATAAATTCATTATTTATATCTATTTTAGGAACATTATATATTTGTGCTCTAATATTACATAGTTCAATAAATAAATTAACAACTTGTTCGGTATTAGTCATTTAACTCACCCATCATTCTTAAATAATCTCTTATGTTACAAATAAAGTCGTTCTTATCATACTCTTCGTTTTCATAACGTACAATGTCCTTCTTCATTTGTTCTTTTAATTTAATAATCATTTCTTTGTATGTTGGTTTATCTTCTACAAGAAAACAACCTAAATTAATAGACGTTTCTGGCATTATGTATTTTTGTATTGTCTTTTCTACTTCAATATCTCCATAATCAGTATTTAATCTGTAAAGACCACCACTTGTTTGATAATGAATTCTGTCATTTTCATCTGTATAGTTATAATTCCAAATATCAAGAAGTAAAGTAGCATCAGGACATTCTTCTAACCACTTTTCATCTGTATTCTCAATTATTTCAAACACATAATCATTTCCATAAGCATCTGATTTATAAAAACCTGTTTCCTTTATATCTTTAATTTTCATTTTTTACAACCTCTTTAAATACAGATTTTCTGCATTCTTCTATAGTATTTTTAAATTGTTCTATATTTATATTTTGATTCATATAAGCATCTCTTAAAGGGTACTTATACCATTGCATCTGAAAATCTGTAGGTTTATAAATAAAATTAGAAAGTTCTTCTATTTCTTCATCATCTCCCCAATAATAAGGTCTTATAGTAAATAATTCATTATCAAAAGTAGCATAAGTTTCATCAGGTTCCTTATCGTAGCCTTCACTACCAACACCTAAATCTTCCATAAATGGAATTAGTACTTTTTCAAATTCTTCTCTTGGAACTTCATAAGTTCCTCTACTATTTCCAAATAATAAATTTCCTATTTCCATTTTTATTTTTCCTTTAAATCTATTTCAATATCAACTTCTATTTCTGTATTATATACAATGACATTTCCAAGAAGATAACAAATCTAAATTATTTATATTACCATTTCTACATAATTCAATAAATTTTTTCAAAGAAAATATCTTAACATTTACTTTTACTTTTTTTGACTTAACAACACCTTTTAATGGAAATCCATTTATAACTTTATTTATTTCTTCATAACAGTCAGATTCCACTTCTATTTCTTCATTTATCTCGTCTTGATATTTATTTAAAATTATATCACCTAAATTTGGTATATAAGTACCAATAAAATCCAAATCACTACTATTTTCTATATTTAATCTATATAAATGACTATCATATTGACTTAAATAAATTAACTTACCAGGAATATTCAATTTTTCAATTACTTTCTTTATCATTATCGTTACCTCTTTATTCATCTTATTCCTCATTTGCTTCTTTAAGATTATCACAAATATGTTTAATTACAAAAGTGTGCACCTTTTGTTCTGTTTCTAATTTTACAGGTAGTTGCTTAAACTCCCACCATTCGCTTCCGTCACACTCATGTCTTTCAAGCCAGAAATCTTTTCCAACCATAATTAAATCTTCAACAATTTTTCGCCCACTAAATCCATTATTATATCTAAAATCCATTAGTTGTAATATTTCTTCTTTTGTATTAGAAACACAGAAATCGTTTCCCTGAATGAATAATATATCATCAAATGTCTTTCCATGTTCTTTTAAAATATCTAATGTTTCTTCTTTAAAGTTTACCATTTTATTCTCCTATTCAATGTAATCTTCTTCATTAGAAGTTAAACCTTTAATCTTCTGTTTATAATTATCCACCTCTTCTTTAAGTTCTTCAATTTTATTTAATCTATTATCAATTTGTTTCTGTAGCTCTTTTTCTTGATACTGTTTAATTTTATCTAAATGTATTAACCATTTTTCAGGTCTTTCTTCGTTGTACTTATCGAACAACTTATCATAGTCAAAGCATTTTGTTGTGTATTCGTAAGGGTAAGTAAAATTCTGTGGGTAATTACCATTCTTAATTCTTCTAAGAAGTTCTTTTTCTGCTTCTTCCAATGTACCAAATCTCTTTTCATCATATATTTGCACTTGTTCAAAATCACCGTCAGAATGCCTATATCTTAAAGGGATAATATGATTATCCATTTTTAGAGAAATCCCAATATAGCTATAATCTTCTTCTTGTATATGATTTCCTTTTGTTACTGTAAAAGTCGGAATTTCATGTTTTAATAATTTTATTAACCTCTCTGCATTAACAAAACTTATTTCCTTTAATTTCTTCTCAAGAACTTGTTCTGGAGTTAAAGTTTCTACATAAGAAAGTTGTTTATTTAATTTTTCTTTTTGCTCAATATATTTTTCTAATTCTTCTTTTCTTTTAAGAAGCTCTTGTATTTCTCCTTCTATTTTTTGTTTAGGAGGCTCCTTGTAAATTACTTTCTTTACTATAATATCACCGTATTCCATATCATGCTCACACATTTCATGACCATCCATATAGTAGTAATTAGGATTGTCATAAATAGGTCTTACAAGAAAACCATAATCTGTTTCACCTTCTAATAAATATTCTTTTCCATTTTCATCGTAAACTATTATTGCTTCTTTTGTTTCCATTTTATTCTCCTTTAATCAATTTCAATTCTTTCATGTTCATTCTTTTATTTTATCAACCCCCAACAATGAATACAATGTTATTCTTCCAATCTATTGTTTTGTAAATATGTAATAAGTTAAACAATTCGTATTCATATTTCCATGTAGTTTGTAAAATCCACTTGTTATCCAAATCAGTATTAATTAAAAACTTTTCCCAATGAAGTAAATCTTCTACATAGTATTTACATTTATCACCTACATCTTCATATACTTTATCATAAGATTCCATTCTTTCATCAGACAAGAGCATTTTCCAATAATTAACAGTTCTTTCTTTGTACTTCTCAATTAACCAAACAAAGTCTTCTTGAGTAATTATATTAAAATCAGAATCTTCATCACTACAATTTTCAATTAGTAAATTAATTTGTTTCTTTAATTTTCTTAATTTATGTTCTCTTGCAGAAAGTTCAAATCCTTCATCAGAATATTTTCCTAATTCAATTAAATCTATAAAGTTTAATTTTTCAAATAAATTATATCTACTAAACCAACCTTCTGAATCTTTTATAGAATCAATAAGTTCTTGGCTTACTTTCTTTATGTCTTTTATTTTTGCTAATTTTAAATAATGTCTATATCCCATGATTTACCTTCAAAATAAATAAAATAATTAAAAACCAGATTACTCCTGTTACAAGATTGTTACCACTAAAGCAACAACAATTTTTATAGGAACAATAGGAACAATCCTTTTCATTACAGTAATCAAAGTATTTCTTTTTCATATATTTCCTAGTCCATTTCATAACCAAGATCTTGTAATTGGCTATCGTAATCTAAATCAAACAATTCACAAACTATTTTAATTAAGTATTTATCTTTATGATAACTCCAAGGTTGTTTTCCATCAAACCAATAACAATGTTCATCAAACCCACCTTCATATCGGTGAGAATGAATACAATCTAATAAGCATTCTCCTATGTTATGTAATTCTTCTTTATCTACATTATCTATTATCATCAGTGTTTAACCCTTTCATTTCTCCCATTTATAAAAACATTTTTCACATAAAAGAGTACAATATTCTGTAGGTTCATTAGCACCAACTTCTGTCCAATTAGTTTTATATCGAAACCCTTCATCAAAATATTTATGACAATAATCACATTTATAAACTATTTTCTTTTTATCTGTTAACTGCCGTCTAGGGTTTTCTATTGTTTGGTCTTGTTCATTCATTTTTACTTTCCTTTTATTATATAATTACCAATCTTCTACATTTCTTTCTTCAAGTTTATACTTTTTAAAGAATTTATTCAATGTTTTCTTTTGTGCATCTGTCATTCTATTATGAGTATGAACAGTTTCCAATGAAACTTTAACCCAAAATCTTTCAATATCATACTCATTATAACCAAGGTATTCAGTTAAAAACCTACAATGATGAGCAGTATCTAATGTAATATAAGAACCATCTCTCATTACCCATGCTCCTGCATATTTTAGATTTGATTCTTGATTACCAAGCATATCATAAAATAAATAGTTTAAATCAAAATAAGATTTATATTCATCATTTTCAAAGTCTTGTATTTTTCTTAATTCAAATCTGTTAGAACCATTTTCTAATAAGCATGCTTTATATAAATTCTTATAAGCATCAGAAAACATAGATTCAGTACATTCTCTAATATGAGACTGTACCCATAGTTCTTTATACATTTTATAATCATCAGAGTTTTTAATCTTATTCTTTTCCTCTAAATCATCAGGTATCGAAGGATGTGGGATAGAATCCCATGCAAAATTATACCTTAAAGCTATATCGTCAGGAGTTAATACATTAAATAATTTACAACATTGAGTAATTGCTTCTGAATATAAATCATAAGCATTTTCAATACAGAAATTTCTCCAATTTGTTTTACTACCACAAATAGATTTAGGATAAACAATTACATGTTTTTCCTCATGCTTTTCTTTATAATAAATATGTAAACTATTTCTGGTATCTCTTGGCATTTTGTTCCCATTCTTCATAACATTTTTCATCACAAAAAATATATGGATTTCTTCTATGAAAATATCTTACAATAGCAAGATTTCTTTCTTTTAAAATTTTTGTAAACTCTGTATAAGAAAGATTTTCTGGAATATGGTATATTCCTGTTCCACAATTATCACATATTGCTTCTGTTATTTTCTTAATCATTATTACCTCAAATATATCTATTATCTTTTGCTCTTTGTAATTCTTCTGGTGTTAATTGCTCTGGATATTTATTGTATTTATCATACCTACTATCATCTACATAAAAATAATAATCTGGAGATTCCAAGTATGCTGCTATGCTTGGATATACTTCTTCTAATTTGCCTTGTTTATTTCTTACTATTATCATTTATTCCTCCTCTGGCAGATATTCATTATAATCAAATGTAAAATTCTGTACAATATCTTCTTTACAATCAAAATTAAAATCTAATAATTCAATTCCTCTCATTCTTTTTAATTGTTTAATAACGTCTTCAGGGATTCCATGGGAAGATAGTTCTTTTAAAAAATCATCTGAAAATTTTTGTAGTTTATAATTCATTTTAACTCCTTTATAGAATTTTTATATTTTTCTATTACAGCATAACCATCTTCACAATCATCAAAGTTCATATTAAAGAATTTCTTACTAATGGAACTAACACTATCAAAGACTTTACCTTGTTCATAGATTGTAATATTTTCAATATCAGTATGTTTTCTAAGATATTTCTGTACTTCTTCAAAGGCTAAATCTTCATAAACTCCATATAATCTTGATGTTAAATTACCTTCGTTATAATCTGTTTTAACAATTAAGTATTTCATAGTTATTCCTCCATGTATAAATCGGGGAAATAGGTATCATCCCCTTCAATAAGATCTACTTTACTTTTTAAACCGATTCTGGTTATATCGAATTTACATGTTACTTGGTTATAACATAGTTGATAAACATCGGATGTATCTTTATTTAACTCAGACAACACTTCTGATAAACTTTTTATTGCTTTATGAAATTTATTTTTCTGTTTTTGGTTCATGGTTTTACCTTTTTATTCTTCATACTTATATCTTTTCTGTAATTAAAATATCATTCTTATTTACTAATTGACTAAAATAAATCTCTTTACCTCTTCTTTCATATAAAAATTGTGTATAATCCCACAAATTAGTATCATCAGAAATTTCAAATTCCCAAGAGCTGTACTTTTTTAAAAGTTTCTTTAATTTTCTTGGAAGATGCTTTGCAGGAATTAATTTAACACCTTTCTTTTTAAAAGTTTCTATCGTGGTTTTAATGTAGTCTGAAAATGTTTTATCTGTATCTTTTCTTATAAGTACATATCTTATCCTTGTTCTTTTATTCATAAACAACCTCTTGTAACTTTCTTTTATAAATCTACTGCAAATTTCATTCTTGCTCATTTTCTTTCACGACTATTGTATATTTACCAATATTTTGATTAAGAATTATTTTAGAAATGTCTTTTCCTTCCAGAGAATAATAGCTTCTTAATTTCTTGAATTTTTCTTCATCCTCTTTCATTCGGTTGAGCAAATTATTCACCGCTTGTTGTAATGTATTCCCATAAACATCGTAAGCTAATAGAGAACCTATTGAACAACTCTCATCTAACCGGACTCTTACATTTGCTTCAACATTATATTGAATTTCATTATCAGCAGTTTTTAAAAGTCTAACTGTAAATGTTTCTAACTGTTTAAGTATTCTTTCTTCTGCTTCTTCTGTGGTAAGTAATGCCATTTTATTCTCCTACTTTTCTTAATACTTCTTCTGCTTCTTTTGATATTGCTTCATTATAGCAAGATTCATGTAAAGATACAAAAGTATCATTTTTTAAATTGTATAACTCTTTTACAAAATTAAGAACTACATCATATTTATCTTCAAGTTTAAACACTCTGCCATTTGTGCATAATCGTTCAAATTCTTCCTGTAAAGTCTTTTGAATATCATCGATTCCAATATCAATAGTCCAAATTTTGTACTTCTTTTCATCTTCATCTAATCTGAAATCTTGCTCTGGCTTTAGAATTATTGCAGAAGCAACTTCTAATACTCTTAAACAACTTATATAAATATAATAAGGCAATTTTAAAACTTCTTCTGATGAATTAAATGAGTCAATTGTACTGAATATATATATATAATTTACAGGTGCTTTAAATACTGCTGCTCTATTTTCTGTTACAAAACATTTTACTTCCATTTTTATCCTTCCTTATTCTCAATATAAACTTTATTAATTTGTTTTCGTGTTTCTTCAATTATTTGTTTAACTATTTTAAGTCTATCAAAATGATTTGTTATAGTTGGTTTTATACTATCTACTATCTTTAAAAGAGATTTTAACTTTTTATTTGTTCGATATAGTTCTCCTCGTAATTTCTTATTCTTGTTTATAAGAATTTCAATATTTTGTTCTTTTTGAGTAAGACATTTATTCAATCTATCTTGTTCTTCTTGGGTTTTAATAAATTCATTATCTATTTCTATAAGCTTTTGCAACATTAAGTTCCTCCAAAATATTCATTAACTAAAGCATTATCTTTATTCATAAAAGCTGTTAATAACGGATATTTTTGTGTAAAATCTTCATATTCTCTTAAAAATTGTTGCTTATCAAAAAGTATTCCTCTTAAATGTGAAAATTTATTGTTGATATAAATAGGAATTAACTTTATCCCTGCTCTTGAAAGAAGTATGCTTTCAATAAGTGAATCGATGTTAATAACTTTCCATGAAACAAGTGCCTCATCATTATCAAATTTTATATCTACTATATAAACAGCATTTTCAAGATTATTCCAATCCTCATGAAGAGTTATAAACAATTTCTTTTCTTGACATCTTTTTAAAATGTCTTGTCTTTCTTTATCATTAGCTTTTATTCTACATTTAATTTGTCTGATGTCTCCAATTTCAAGCATTCTTATCTACTATTCCTTTCTCATTTTCTTTTTTATTCATCTTCCATAATTGGTATAGGTCTTTCTTTTCATATCTCCAAGTATGTTGGTTTTCAAAATAATAATATTCTTCTTTTTTGCCTATATATTTAACAATATGAACTGAATGACAACCATTATAAAAATCATCTAATTCTACTTTATATGTTTGTCCTACTTCTAACATATCTACATCTACAGGAATTTTATTAAAATCCATGAGTAAGGCATTCCCCATGTTACCCTTTATTATTTCTGTTACTATTGCTTCTAAAGTATGATTATCTGCCCATGCTCTATATTCATCTTCTTCCTTATCTATATATGTGTAACCACATGGAATATCTAAGTGTATTACATGTAATTTTGATAATTCATATATAAATTCTAATGCTTGTTGTTTAGTTATCATTATTCACCTCTTAATTATTTTAAACTTTTAAATCTTGTCTAATCCGTTTCAAAATTGCCATGATTACATTATAATCAGAACCCGTATCACACCAGTAAGTAACATTTGGATATTTTTCTTTTGCAATTTCTTTTATTTCGTTTATAAAGTCTTTACACCAATTAGCAAATATCTCATTATCTGTTTTTATATCACTCTCGAAAGGTAATTTTTCATTTATATCTGTAACTACTAAACAATTATCTACTTTTTCTACTAATTCTGAAATTCTTTGTAGAATTTTCTGTGAATAAATTTCTTCTTCTGCATCTTCACAGCCATCATATCTTAAATCTTCTAAAATATTTATATCTTCATCAGAAAATTCAGTATTTACTTTTAATGCCTTTGCCAATTTCTTTAAAGTTAAACTCATAGTAACTCCGTTTCTTCTACATACTCTCTAATCTCTCAATTATAGTTTTTATTCTTTCTTCATTTTGAGAAGAATAATTATTTAACCATTCCAATAAATTCCAAACTGTTGAATAAATATCCACCGCAGTTACTTTATCATCTAAATCAGTTAAACATATTTCCCAATCTGAATTTTTATCTTTCTTTATTTCTCTATATGTAAAATTATATTTACCATGATATGTTAATGTTATGGATTGGTTTAACTGTAAATCTTCAGAATAAGAAAAATCATTATTCTTAAAAGATGTACCGCTTCCAGGGTAGAAATGTTGCTGAAATACATTTGGTAAACATTTACTTAATTTAATTGATTTTTCATGTATAGCATAAATAAGTTTACCGACTTTATGTAAACCTTCCTTCATTTCTTTTTCTTGTTTTATTTTTATCATAATAACTCCATTTCTTCTACACTATATGAAAAATTCTCTGTTTCTACTTCACAATCTCCAACAGATAAACTTTGTCTGATTTCTTCTTTATCTTTACCTGTTTCATCTACTGTTCCATCTGTACTTAAAACTCTTAAAACATCTTTTTTACATTCTGTATCATGTATATCATCTTTAATAGTTAAAATTCTACAATGATTCCTTAATTTTCTACTTTGCTTAACTTTAATTATTTATTTTCCTTTATTTCTGTAAGTATTTTATTTGCTACCTTCTGTAGTTGTTCTTCTAAGTATTCTGTGCTTTCGTGATGTTCTTTTATCCAACATAAATGATAAAATTTTGGAAAGTCTTCATGAGATACAAATTTTTCCCAAGTATCTCCAAATATCACATCATGTAAAGTTTGCTTATCTTTGTCTATCATAGCAAAGCTCCGTTCCATATATCTTCAATCTGATTATAAGTATATTTACTTAATGTTTCTCTTGATACTTTATGATATAGTTTTATATCTTCTAATGTGATAGGTAAAGAAGTCCAATTACTGTTTTTAATTTTACTATATTCTTTATGAATCGTATAAACTTGTTTTGGACTTAATGCTAATCCTAACAACTTTACTATATCTTCATATTGTTCTTCTGTAAGTTCTAACTCTGTTTGATTATCATTTATGTAATTCATACTACTTTCCTTATAATTGTCCTACTTTTCTATCTATTTTCATTAATTTAGTTCTTTGTTTATCCTGAATATCTAATGAAACTGGTTCTGCCATCTTTGCTTTGTGTTGATCATAATCTATCATGAAATTATATTTGTACAAAGCTTCTCCAACTTTTTCTTCTGTTGTATAATTTACTTTAGCTAAATTCTTTAATAGTTTATCTTCTAATTTCTTGTGTTTCTTAACTAATTTAGCCATTTTTTTAGCAGTCCTGTAAGATTTTCTGTTAATTTTAATAGGAACTGATTCTTCTTGTTGTACTACTGGTTCAGCACTTGCTTTTTGTTGTTGTACTATATTATTACTCATTAATTCTATAAGAGTAAGTAATTTCTCATTTACTGAATCACTTTCTTCATTTTCTTTCACTTTCTCTTCTTTTTCTGCTAATAATGCTTCTAACTGTTTGTCAAAAGCTAACTTTTGAAGTATTGCAGTTTGTTGTACTCTACTATCAAACATAGTATCATACTTACTAATAAAACCTACTGCTACCCAAAAGAAAATTGTGAGAAAACAAAGTCCAAAAAAGAACTCCATTACACCTTTAACCAAATCTGAAATAATACTCATTTCTTTTAACTCCTTCTTTTTTATAGTTATAATACTTTATTTCTATTTTTAATACAATGTTATTTTAATTTGTATATAATTCTTCTATATAATCAACAGTATTCCCATTATTACTATATACATTATTTATATATGTTACTTTGTCTTGATAGGAACTTTCTTGTAAGTCAGAAGTATCTTTCTTATACACTTCTATCTGATTTTTTAATTCTGTTATAGTCATGTTCTTTTTAAGGAAGTCAAAAGGATCTTTGTATCTTTCATACTTCTTACATAAGACTAAATTAACATAATCGTAAGTTGAAAAGTTTCTGTGGCATTCACCAAAACAGTGTATTATCCACATATCATTTACTTCATCCCAATACATTTTAGCAGCAGGAGAGTGGTGATTTTCATGGAAAGGGCAAAATATATTCCCTGTACTACTATCTACTCCTACAAATCTTTTAGATAAATCGGAAAAAGTAAAGTTAGCATTAATTATTTTCTTTATTATTAACTTATTTCTTTCAACTTTTATCAAAACTTTTAATACCTTTTTATATATACACTATATGAATAGTATCATAAGATTTAATTTTATACAATGTTATTAAAAAAGAAAAGAGAGAACACATAATGTATCCTCTCTAATAAGCTGAAAACGTACCTTGTTTATAACATATTTTGCAGTTGTAATTTCTTGTTTTCTTCTGGTAATTTTACAATAGCTGCTTCTGTTGTAAGTATCATAGAACTTATAGAAGTTGCATTTAATAATGCACTCTTTGTTATTTTAACAGGATCTATAATACCACTCTTAATCATATTAGTATATTTATCATTTAAAGCATCATACCCATAATTACTTTTATTAACTCTTTCAATATTAGCAATTACTACTTCACCAGATATTCCCGCATTTTCTACAATTTGAGAAATTGGAGTTTTCAATGCTTCATATACAATATTATAACCTATTTCAAAGTCTTTCGTAAACTTTCCTTTAAGTAAAGGTTTCTTTCTGTAACATTCTAATAAAGCAACTCCACCACCTGCAACAATACCTTCTTTGACTGCTGCTTTTGTTGCATTTAAAGCATCTTCAATACGTAATTTCTTTTCACGCATTTCTACTTCTGATAGAGCACCAACTTTAATTACTGCCACACCACCAACTAATTTAGCAAGTCTTTCTCTTAATTTGTTTTGTTCAAATTCGTTTTCCTCTACTGCTATTTTAGCCTTTAATAGTTTTACATGCTCTTCAAGTCTTTCACCAGTCTTATTAACAATAATTGTAGTGTGGTCTTTAGTTACAATTACTTTGTCTGCTTTACCCAAATCATTTAAAGTAAATGTATCTAATTTCTGTCCTAATTCATCTATTGCTAATTTACCACCAGTCAAAATTGCTATATCTTCTAACTTGTCTTTTCTGTTTACACCGAAATCAGGGGCTTTTACTGCTACTACATTAATTACTTTTCTCAAGTTGTTAAGTGTAAGCGTTGCAAGTGCTTCACCCTCAATATCTTCTGCAATAAGAAGAACTGGTTTGTTTCCGTTTCTTGCTATTTGTTCAAAGATAGGAGTTATTTCTTGTGCTCCCCCAATCTTCTTATTTACACAAAGAACATACGGATTTTCATATACTGCTTCACCTTTCTCTGCATCAGTAACAAAGTATTGTGAAATATAACCTCTGTCAAATTGCATACCCTCAGTTATTTCTAATGAGGTTTCAAAAGTTTTTGATTCACTAACAGTAATAATACCATCTTTACCAACCTTGTTCATAGCTTCTGCAATAAGAGAACCAACTTCATCATCATTCCCTGCTGAGATAGAAGCAACTTGTTTAATAGTTTCTGAGTTATTTACAGGGATTGCTTTTTTATCAAGTTGTTTAACAATTTCTTTTGCAGCATACATCATACCCTTTTTAATTTCTACTGCATTACAACCTCTAGTGATATTTTTAATACCTTCATTAACAAGAGCTTGAACAAGTACACATGTACTACTAGATCCGTCGCCAGCACTATCATTAGCTTTCAGGGCTGCTTCTTGTATTAATTTTGCACCAGAATTTTCAATAGGATCTTCAAGTTCTACTTCTCTTGCAATAGAAACACCATCATTAATAATTTGAGGAACTCCAACCTCTTTCTCAATAACTACATTTCTACCTTTAGGACCAAGAGTAACTTTTACTACATCTGCTACTGCATTTATACCTTTAACTAAACCTTTTCTTGATTCTTCATTAAATACAATTTTCTTTACCATTACTTGTTTCCTTCCTCTACTAAACTTCTTTTACTACTTTCCCTAATACATCTCTATATGAAAGTATTTTATATAATCCTTCAGAAGTTTTATAATCTGTTCCTGCCCCTTTATTAAATACTACTATATCTTTTATTTTAATAGTAAGAGGTTTAATAGTACCATCAGGTAAAGAAATTCCTTCCCCTACTGCTATTACTTCCCCTTTATTAGAATTTTCAACAGAAACAGGAGCTAATAATAAACCACCAGTAGTTGCTTCTTCTGTTGCTAATACTTTTACTACAATTCTATCCCCAAAAGGTTGAATATTAACCATAATTAATTTTGTTTCCTTTCTTCTGTTAATTCTACAATTTCATGATAAATTATAGGAAATTTTGATATTTTTATATACTTTTTATACTCTTCTTCTGCTTCTTCTAATGTTTCACAGTCAAATTTATAAAAAGTTTCAAGTACTCCTACCTCTGTTATTACAATTAATCTGTATTTTTCATTGTTTTCTGGTTGTTCATGCTTTAATTTTTCTAAACATGCTAATGTATTTTGTTCCATTTTTAAAATATTATACCTTTCCTTATAAGATTTTACAAGAAAAGTGAGATAAATGTCAAGTAAATTTACTAAAAATAAAAGTGCTAAAAAATGTAAATTTTGTTTTTTTTTTTCATGATTAAAT
>Ga0256407_10003975_pt1 | contig 25371 bp, 32 predicted proteins | sample RumenRJG_04DNA_FD_193489 | JGI IMG/M metagenome (GOLD analysis project Ga0256407, IMG submission 193489) | Bovine rumen microbial communities from Lethbridge, Alberta, Canada - RJG_04 | ecosystem: Host-associated > Mammals > Digestive system > Stomach > Rumen | place: Canada: Alberta... | reverse complement strand
TGCGAGGCCGAAATTTTCAAAAATCACTAATTTTTAGAGGAGGAAAACTCGTGGACGTAACTGCTGTACGAAAAGAATACGAGCGACTACTTGCTCTATTCAAAGATGTTGACGAAACAAAAACAAAACTAGTTGATGAGCTGCTACACAAAGCGGCTTTTTTAAAGGTTCAATTAGATGAACTACAAAAACAGGTAACCACCTATGGTGCGGTACAAGTTAAAAACGGTGAGTTTAGAGAAACGGTTTCTTATAAAACTTTTCTCACCTCTTTAGCGGTTTACCAAACTGTAATTAAAACACTCAATTCTATTCTCGGCAGGAACGCTGTCGATGAAGATGATGAGTTCGATAACTTTATGAAGAATCTAGGAGGATAATTCAAATGGCATATGAAATAAATGTTCATGTCGGTAAAGACGGTAAATTAGTAACAGATGTAGAGTCATTTGAAATATCCGTCTATCGTGAATCCAAAAGAGTAAAACTCTTGTTTGTGGTGGATTCAGAGATTGATAGCACATATCATTACCTAAAATTCACTCACAAGAACGCGACCTATTTATACAGGGTTCACAATAATGAATTTGAAATTCCAAAAGCGATCACAGCTTATGAAGGTGCGTGGGAGATGTCCTTTGTGGCTTGTGATGAAGTTGCTAATAGTGATAGTACGATCACAGCTAATTACATCTATGCTTCTGAACCAATTGTGGCAACAGTCCTTAAAGGAAATCTTGGGATTATCCACACGTCAGAAGAATTTACTTTGCTCTCCCAACTTGTTGAAGGAACATTTGATCACTTTGAAATCCCTGAAGGCGTTAGCTATATCACTTCTTATTTCTTAGCTCATGCGACAAATGAATTTGTTGTTAGTGTTCCTTATACAGTTACCGCAATCGAAGACCACGCGTTCTACGAAAGCGGATGTACAAAGATTGAATTTGAAGAAGGTTCTCTATTAGCTTCTCTAGAAGACTATGCTCTATATAGAATCGCTAACTTAGAAGATATTAACTTCCCAGCATCACTTTCTAGATGGGGCAATTATAACCTTAGCGGATGCGGTTGCGAGTATGTCACCTTTGGTGCTAACTCCAATTTGAGAAACTTATCTTCTTATGCTTTCTGGAATATTCCAAACCTTAAGAAGCTTTATTTACCAGATAGGCTACAAAGTTTCACTGGTGGAACAGCGGTTGTTAAGGGATGTCCTCTTTTAAATGAAATCTGGTTCCCTAACACAATTAATGTCCCAATCCCATTAGAGTCAATTCAAGATTGTCCTGTTTTAAGCAAGATTACATTACAGAGTAATTTCAACGTTAACGCTAACTTTGGTAACTGTACTTCTTTGACCAGAGAGTCGGTTATTCAAATGTTCCGTAACTTGAAAGACTTAAGTGGTGCAGCATCTAAAGTGATCTCAATCCATCAAACTGTCTATGACAGATTAGAGGCCGAGGACATAGCAATTGCGACAGGTAAGAACTGGTCCATTGGTATTGTTGGTGGTAACGATCCGCTTGCAGGTAAATGCTTCCATTATGAAAACAGCTCAATCTCAATTGATTTAGAGTTCTCTTCAGGCTTTGGATGCATCATGTGTACTGGTAATGCGGTCAACTTCACTTATGAATATCTTTCTGAAACAACATTCAAGATCGATATAACTGGCGGAGACTACATCCCAAGTGCATGGGGTAACTTCATGCCTGTACCAGTTGGCGAAGTCATCAATGACACAGGTGTTATTACCTTCAGTAGTGGCGAAGTCAGCCAAGTCAAACTTAAGACCTACTCGAACAACAATGTCGGTACTAATAGAACATTCAGTTTAGTCACGGAGGAAGATTAATATGGAAATCATTAACGAAAAAGGACTTCGAATCTTAGTCGCTAAAGATGGATGTGTTATCCAAAGTGTGACTGATGGTTCCATTTTAGGAAAGAAGCTTGTTTTAGGTAAAAAGGACTCAGAAATACATTATCACGAGATTCCGCTGCCTAAATCAGAAGCGGAAGACACCGTAGAATGAGTTTCTTACTATCGTATATCGACGAAATAGAGTCAGGCCGCATAATCGCTGGTCAAGAACTAAAAAGTGTCTTAAAACGCTTAAAAGACGATTTGAATAATCCTCGTTATGTCTATGACGAAAGACCAGGACAAATAAGAATCGAGTTTATTGAGAAGTTTTGTAAACACACAAAATCGCCATTCAATGGACAACCATTCATCTTAGAGCTATGGGAGAAAGCCTTCTTAGAGTGTGCATACGGTTTCAAAATGGCGGAGACCGGTCTAAGAAGATTCAACGAAGCATTGTTGCTTATTGCTCGAAAGAATGGAAAGACAACGTTCATTGCTGGAATTGACCTAGCAGAATTCTTTTTAAGTAGTGGTGGCACCGATATTGTATGTGCAAGCAACACCAACGATCAGGCGAGCATCCTATTTGAAGAGATAAACAACATGCGTGAACAGAGCAAAGCTCTACGAAACGAAAAGCGTTCTAAGAAGAATATTTTCTACATCTATTCTCCAAAGAACAAAAACAAGATTAAAAAGCTCTCCGCTCAAAGTCGAAACAAAGATGGCTATAACATCGAAGTAGGCTGTATTGACGAGGTCCACGAAATGACTGACTCAAAAGTCTACGATGCAATTAAGCAATCTCAATCGACTAAGCGAGAGCCTTTGATCTTCATTATTACCACAGAGGGTACAACCGTGGATGGGTTCCTTGATAATAAGCTCGCCTATGTCAGAAAAATGATTAAAGGCGAAATTGATGACGAGAGGATTCTTCCGTGGTTATATACACAAGACTCCATTGACGAGATCTTTGAAGATCCTTCCTCTTGGCAGAAGTCTAATCCTAGTTTAGGCACCATTAAGACAAAGTCTTATTTTGATGATGTCATGAACAAAGCAAGGAATGATTTAGCCACAAAAGTCACAATGCTATGCAAGGACTTTAATATCAAACAAATTGATAGCGGCTCTTGGCTTTCATTCAATGAACTCAACAATGAGACCAAGTACAAAATGTCAGACCTAATGGATAGCTATGCCATTGGTGGAGTCGACTTATCTTCAACCACAGACTTAACTGCTGCAGTTTTACTAGTCATAAAAGATGGTAAGCGATATGTTATACCGCATTTCTTTATGCCTAGCGAGTTAGTTAAGAAAAGAGTGGAAGAGGACAAGATTCCGTATGACATTTGGGTGAAGAAAGGTTTAATCACTCTAACTCAAGGAAATCAAAATGACTTCCATCATGTAACAGAGTGGTTCATCCAGATGGTGAGAGAATACGGCATCCGTCCTTTATGGGTTGGCTATGACCCGTGGAACTCTCAGTATTGGGTTAAGGAAATGGAAGAAGCTGGTTTCAACATGGAGAAGATTAGACAGGGAATTTACACCTTATCTGAACCAATGAAACAGTTAGAGGGAGACCTTAAAAACAAACTAGTTATCTATGATAATAACCCAATCTTAAAATGGTGCTTTGCTAACACCCAAGCGAAAGTTGATTTAAACGGAAACATTCAACCGAGCAAACTAAATAGCAAATTGAAAAGAATCGATGGATGCGTGGCTCTCATTATTGCTTACGCTGTCCTTACTCGATATAAAAACGATTACGAAAGCATGATTAGTTAGGAGGTAGCTATGGGCTTATTTGATATGTTCAAACGTAAGAAAAAAGTAGTGGCACCTGTTAATTATGATGCTCAAGTGTTCAAAACGACATTAGATATATTTCAAGACTTTGGAAACAATATCAACATGTCGGATGTGGTAAAGATCTGCATCGATCGTATTGCTACTCATGCAGCGAAACTTAAGCCAAGATATGTTAAAACCGAAGATGATAAAACGGTGCAGGAAAAGAATGGTAACTTAAGTTATTTACTCAAGTTTCAACCAAATCCTTTAATGTCTCCTTATGATTTTATCTATCGAGTTGTGACTCTTCTTTACTTAAACAACAATGCATTCATTTACCCGGTTTATGATTATGAAACCTATGAGCTAAAAGAATTATGGCCTTTAAAGCCAAACTCAGTAGAGGTGCTAAAGGACGAGAGTGGAGCGATGTATCTCCGCTTTTATTTTTCTAACCAAAAAGGTTTCACGCTTCCATACGAATCCGTTATTCATCTTCGTAGATTCTATGGAATTAATGATGTCTTTGGTGGGAGTGGTGCGATCAGCGACCATGCCGCATTACTAAAGACAATTAAAATTAACGATTCCGTCCTTCAGGGTTTGGATAACGCTATTAAAACAAGCTTCCAAATCAAAGGTTTATTAAAAATAAATGGAATCCTATCCGAAAAGGATAAAACCGCTCAAAAGAAAGAGTTCGATGATGCTTTAAAGGAAGCAACAAGTGCCGGTGGTAGTTCCATTGTGCCTGTTGACTTAAAGAGTGACTATGTGCCTTTAAATACTGACCCTAAGTTAGTAGACAGTACAACTCTTACATTTCTTCAAAAGAAGATCATCTCTTACTTTGGTGTGAGTGACGCTATCTTTGATAACAAATACAACGAAAACGAATATAACGCTTTTTATGAATCTGTTATTGAGGGCATAGCGATCTCCTTATCAGAGACGTTCTCTAAAGCATTATTAACAAGAGGCCAGCTCGAGAAAGGTGAGCAAATCATCTTTTACTCCGAGAGGCTTCAATATGCTTCATGGAATACCAAAGTCCAAGCCATAGAAAAGCTTATGGGTCTTGGCATACTTTCGCTTAACGAATCAAGAGCCCTTTTAGGCTTCGAACCAATCGAAGGTGGAAGTAGACGTTTGCAGTCGCTCAACTATGTTGATGCTGATAAAGCGAACGAATATCAACTTGATAAATTCTTTAAGAAACCTAAATCCAAGGAGGAAATCGACCAAGATGAATAAAGAAGTTAGATTTTCATCTCTCGAAAGCAGAGCGGATGAAGAAAACAAGAAAATGATAGTGGAAGGCTATGCGATCGTGTTTAATGAGGAAACACTCATAGGCACAGAAGAACATGGCTTTATTGAATCTATCAATGCAGATGCTTTAAAAGAAGCAAACATGAAGGATGTGCCGTTTAAATATAACCATAACGACTCAACCTTAATTATAGCGAGGACCAGAAATGGTTCTCTTTCTTTAGAAGTTGATGAAAAAGGTTTGAAGATTCATGCCGAACTCATCGACACAACTAGCAATAGAGACATTTTCAAATGTATCGAAGCTGGTCTATTAGACAAGATGTCATTTGCTTTCACTGTTAAAAGTCAAAGCTGGGATAAAAGCGGAAAGCTTCCAAAGAGGACGATCACGGCAATTGATCGTTTATTCGATGTAAGTGTGGTGGACTTGCCGGCCTACGACCAAACTTCTATCCAAGCGAGTGCTCGTTCTTTAGAGTTGGCGGATGCTGAACTAAAGGCATTGGATGATGCAGAGCAACTTGAACGCAGAACAGTCTTAGTAAAGAGACTACAAATTAAAACCAAACTTTAGGAGGAATTCATTTTATGAATCTTGAATTACGTTTAAAGGAAATCAAAGCACGTGTTGAAGAAATCCGTGGCTTAGTTGATTCCGAAACTGATGTCGAAAAATTATCTGCTTACGATAAAGAAGTAGACGAACTCACCAACGAACGTAAAGCCATCGAAAAGAAACTCGCTATGAGAGGCAAATTCGATGTCCAAGATGTCGTTGTTGAAACGAAAGCCACAGAGCCTGCTGCTGAATTAGAAGCTCGTGGTCAAGCCTTAAAAGAAGGCAGAACTGTCACCGTTACCGCTGATGGAGTCTTACTCCCTGAACATGTCGATGACAAAATCTCACCATACCCATTCAGAGAAGTCTCTACTCTTGTTGAGCAAGTTCACACAGTCAACCTTAAGGGTGGCGAAACCTATAAGAAATCCTTTGTGAAATCTCACGGTACTGGTGGTTTAACTGCAGAAGGTGATCCATATACCACAGCAGAACCAACCTTTGGTTATTTAACAATTTCCAAAGTTAAAGTCACTGCTTATGCAGAAATCACTGAAGAGTTAGAGAAACTCCCAGCAGCCGATTACCAAGGCGAAGTTCTCAAAGGCGTTAATATCGCTTTAAGAAAGAAAATCTCTGAACAAATCCTTCGTGGTGCAGGTACCACAAACACCTTTAAAGGTATCTTCTCTGCTAACTGTGAAGCTTTAGCAGATGCCACTGACTTAGAACTCAGTGCAATCGATGAAAATACCTTAGATGAAATCGTCTACGCATATGGTGGTGATGAAGAAGTCGAAGGTGGCTGTGTCCTCATCCTCAACAAGAATGACTTACGTGCATTCGCTGGTTTAAGAACCGCTGAAGGCAGAAAAGTCTATAACGTTGACTACAAGGCAAAAACCATCGATGGTATCCCATTCATCATCTCTTCACATTGTAAAGCAATCTCTGCTTCTACAACTCAAGCTGGTGAATATGGTATCGCCTATGGTCCATTAGCTAACTACGAAGTCCCAATCTTCAGTGGTGTTGAAGTAGCTAAATCCACTGATTACAAATTCAAAGACGGCATCATCTGCTATAAGGCTTCTGTCTTCACAGGTGGTAACGTCATCGGCTACAAAGGCTTCTTAAGAGTTAAGAAAGCTGCCGCCCAATCTGAATCAGAACCTGATGAAGACGAAGGCGAATAGACCTTAGGTCGAAACACGGAGGAGTGCCCGCTAACCTTGATAAGTCGCTAGTCGCAATACCCATGAAATGAGAGATCAATAAATGTGTATGAAGGCGGGTCCTTCCGTTTAAGTGTAATAGGAAGAATATTCTAACGAGTAGAGGAGGTGTCTAAAATGTCGTGCGAAAACATGCTTGAAAAAATGAAAAAAGCTTTGCTTATCCCTGCAACCGAACACTACGCTGATGATGAAATTCTGATTCATATTGCCTCGTGCCGCCAGCTACTAGTCACAGCTGGAATTCCTCGTGAAACCGCTGAATCAGACGACAACCCATTAGTGACAGCTCTTATTACCATATTTGTGAAGACGAACTTCGGATTTAATAGCAATGGAGAAGTGAAAGAGCTTCCCAAGAGCTTTGACGTCTTACTCAGGCAACTGTGCTTGCATCATCCTGAGGTTGGTGGAGGTTCTTCCTCGTGATAGCGTATCCTAATTCCGGCAACATCAACTTATTCCTATTACGTGTTAAAACAACTGCTGATGAGCTGGGCAACCAGATCTTGCGGCTGGTCGGCTCCAAAGAGGTGGTGGGGATGACAAGCTCCATCACTTCTAAGGAATACTACTCCGCAAAAGAGAGCAAAACTAAACTTGATTTTAAAGTTTCAATTCAAGCTTTCCTTTATGACAAAAGTAAATATGTCTATGTTCCAAATGAAGACACAATCTACTTAGTAGATAGAACTTATCAAAATGGGATGTGGATGGAATTACATTGTGCTGAAACACAAATCAAAAAGGAGGAAATAGAAGGATGGAACCTTTAGAAATAACTGCTCTCACACCTGAGATTGAGAAAGCGGTCAAAGATTATTCAAAGGATGTTGAACTAGCAATAGTAAAACGTCTAGAAGAAACCGCTGATCAAATCTTGGATTACATTAAAGAGAATGCACCTAGATCTCCGTGGACTAAAGAGCATTTAGGCGATTCTTTTGTTAAGGAATCATACGGTGATGGAGTGAATAAAACGATTGTTATTTATTCTAAAACCAAAGGTTCCATCGTTCATTTAATAGAACTTGGCTTTAAACATCGAAGTGGAAAACTTATATCTGCTCGCCCTTTTATGAGACCTGCTTATGATGAGCTTACCCCTAAGATGCTTGAAGATATCAAAAAGATAATTAATGGAGGTGGATAATGCTAAAGAAACTACGAAGAGTGTTGTTAACCGTTCTTCCGACAGTGATATATGCTCATATTGATTCTGATAACGAGCAAAATGCAGAGGCACCTTTCATCATCTATCAAGAGATATCAAAACGACCACCTCAATTTGGTGACGACAGGCCAATCTATTACTTAAGAACGATTCAAATCACACTATCAACAAAGAAAAAAGATGAAGCTCTCGAGGACAAACTTGAAAAAGCACTTCTCGATAATGACTACATCTTTTCTTTAACTTCTGAGTACAAAAACTCGGATGGCTCTATTTATAGAGTTTATGAAATTAGGCTGGAGGATTTTAAACATGCCAAATAATAAAATTACGTTCGGACTTCGCAACGTTCATTATGCCATTGCCACACAAGACAGCAATGGTAACTGGAGCTTTGATACTCCAGTCGCTTTACCAGGTGCCCAAGAATTCTCAAGTGAAGTAGTGGGTGGATCTACCAATGTTTATGCTGACGATACTTTATACGCATCATTAGTTCAAAACGCAGGCAGAACTTTAACTCTCAAATTCACAGAAATTCCTGACTCCTTCAAAACTGCCGTTTTAGGCTATAAACAACTCGCTAATGGTAACTTAGTGGAAATTGCTAATGCAAGTGTTGTTACATTTGCTCTTGGCTTTGAATTCCAAGGCGATGCAAAAGCACGTAGAGTTTGGTACTACTTATGTAGCGTCACTCCAGTTGCAGAAGCTACTAAGTCAAAAGCGGACTCCATTGAAGCCAATAGTGTCACGCTTAATATTACAGCAAGACCTATCGAAGTTGGCGATGATTTAGTTACTAACTGTGTTTGTGCAAAAGGAGATAGCAACTACGCTAACTTCTTAACAACCGCACCAGTTATTCCAACTATTCCAACCAACGGATAGGAGATAGTCTATGGAACGCACTGTAAAACTCAATGGGAAGGAGCTTAGATTAGCCTCTTCCCTTTTTACCATTATTTCTTATAGAAATGTCTTCGGTACCGAACTCTTTGATGATGTCGAAAAGTTAGATAAAGCCATGCAAGAAAACAAAAACGATGTCGGTAGATTTATCGATGTCCTTTTTAGATTAATCTATGTGCTTTATAAGCCTTTCTATAACGACTCATACGATCATTTCCTTCAATCATTCGATTTTAGTGTTCTCTCCAATATTGAAGAACTCACTAACCTAGCGAATGTTATCGGAGAACTTCTAGGAGAAGTAAAGAAACAATCTGAAGGGACTGACTTAGCCCCAAAACCGTAAGGCCAAGCGGAAACATCACGGCAAATATTATTTTCAACTTGGCTCAACTCGGAATACCGATTCGTGATGCGGAATTCTTTGATATTCGAACCTATCTTGACATAGTCAAATTACAAAAATCTATCTATGAAGAGGGTGGTTCATCTAGACAAGCAACTCAGGCAGATATTGATGCCTTTTTAGGTTAGGGAGGTGAGAGAAATGGCGGAAGCGATTAAAGGTCTAAATATTAAGCTCGGACTTGATACGACAGAACTCGAGGCTTCTATCAAATCTCTCAACTCCGACTTAAAAGAACAGCAGCGTGATCTTGCTGCAATTAATAAAAACTTAAAATACGATTCATCCAACGTTGACTTGTGGAGGCAAAAACAAGACAAGTTAAATGAAATTCTTCAAACTACAAAGAAGAAATTAGATGAACAAAAGAAAGCTCTTGATGTTGCTAGAGAAGGTGTCAAATTAGGCACTGTATCTGAACAAGAGTTTAACAAAATGCAACGTGCTGTCCAGTACACGGAAGCAGAAATAGCAAAGCTAAATAAAGAACTTAAAGAGACTGGAGATAAGATTTCTAGTCTAGGTAGCATCAATGTAGAGAAGCTCTCTGCGATTGGCTCAGCGATGACTAAATATATCACCGCCCCAGTTACAGCAGCGGTATCTGCATTATCAGCTCTCGCACTTAAAACCACTGAAACAGTAAACCAAATGGCTGACACCGCTAAACAACTTGGTGTTGGTCTTGAGGCAATGCAGAAGTGGGAGTATGCCGCTAAACAACTTGGTAGTGAAACTCAATATCTCGACAAAGCATTCCAAAAAGTTAATACTCTTTTAGGCCAAATTGCTAACGGAGATGATGTCTCTGAGCAGTTAGCTAAAATCGGATTAACAATGGATGATCTCGCTGGTTTAGATGCGGAGCAAGCCTTCGCAAAAATCAGAAGTTCAATTGCTAGTGTTGAAGATGCGGCTACAAGAACTGCTTTAGCAAATCAATTCTTCGGGGATAAATTAGGTACTTTACTTAACCCTGTTTTGTCTGCTTCTGAAGAGGAACTTGAAGCATGGATGGAAGAAGCCGAAAAAGTCGGAATTGTGTCTGAAGAAGATGCAGAGGTGACTGGTGCACTCGGCAACGAAATCTACGCACTCAAACAAGCATTCCTTTCTTTAAGGACAGAACTCGCGACCGCACTCGCTCCAATTATCACTAAGGTAGTGGAGTTTTTAAGAAATAAGGTCATTCCAAAAACAAAAGAACTCATTCAAAAATTCAACGAGATGTCGAGCAGGATGAAAGCCTTAATAGGTGTAGTCACTGCAGTTGCGGCAGCTATTGGACCGATTTTGTCGATTGTTGCTAAAGCAATAACGATGTTCATGAAGTTTAAAGAAGTGCTTGGTACGGTAAGCGAAGCATTTAAGGCTGTTGGTGGTGCTGCGAAAGCAGGTCCTTGGGCGGCTCTCATTGCTTTAATTGCTGTCTTATTACTTCAAAATGAAAACTTTAGAGCGTTATTAAAACGCATTATGGAAATCGTTCAACAGCTCATCGATAAGATTGTTGAGTTGGTTGGTAAAATCATCGAGAAACTAAAACCCATCCTTGATTTATTGATGAATGTCATTAACCAAATAATCGACGTGTTAGTGGAAATCATTGATGGCATTCTTGATGTGGTTATGATGGTGCTTGAAGAAGTAGTAAAACTACTTGAGAAGCTTATTGAGCCAATTACAAGAATCCTTGAGATGCTTACCGCAATCTTGGTTCCTATCACACAGCTTATCGCTAAGATTCTTCAAGTGGTGGCTCGCATTCTTCAATTAGTTATTGGATTGATCGTTCAGATTATCGAAGTGGTTATCGAACTCATTGATGGCGTTTTAAACATTGTCATCGAGATCATCAACGTTATTGTCGATATCTTGGGTGAGGTCATCAAAGTGGTGGTTGTGCTTTTAGATATCATCATCGACATCTTAGAGCCAATCTTAGAGATTATTCTCGCCATTTTAGAGCCATTAATCGAATTTATTAGCGGAATCATTGAAATAATTGCACAGTTATTCGAAATTTTAATGCCTTTAATTGAGATTTTCTTAACCCCAATTATGGACATTCTCGATGTTATCTTTACGATCGTTGAGGCTATTTCACCAATTCTTGTTATCATCGGCAATGTTATCAAAGCGGTAATTTTGCCAGTCTTACAACTGTTGATGCAAATCCTTAAACCAATCTTAGATATCCTCTCTGCGATTATTAACGCGATCAAGTGGATTCTTGACCACACAGTCGGTTGGCTTGTGAAGTTAATTGGGAAGATGTTTGGCACTGGTGACTTTGATGCGGAAAACACAGTCAAATCTACCAGCAATTCGTATATGAATGATGACCATTCAACGACAACTAACAATGTCACTATTAACACAAACGGCGATGTGGATATTGATTCAATTAATACAGCTTTAGGAGGTGATTACTAATGAGACGAAAGTTATACCTAGTCAATGAAGTTGGTAGCACCTTCTATTTCGATTATGGCCATGCCTGTGTCATCGAGGATTTAGATGGTTTTGGCTTTGAGTTTGAAATCAATTATGTAGACTTCGATGCTCGTTTTGTTGAGACTAAAAGAACCATTCCACAAAGATCCATTGATCTAACTCTTTGCTTCCTTGATGGCTATGGTGGTTTTACTCGCTGGAGAGAGTATCTTACTAAAAGTAAAGAAATCAGACTCTTTTATGAAACTGATGCTGGCAAAAAGTATTGCTACATCAATGTTAAGTCATCCAGTAAGACTCAATTAGAGCAAGGAACTTTAAAGACCAAAGTCAAAATCGACTGCTTGTCATTATGGCTCGTTAATAAGTCTGCTCATATTGATGTTCACGACTCTGGTGGCGGAAAGATTTACTCTTACGATTATCCATACGTTTATGCAATTTCTTTTAACGGAAAAGTAACAGTGGTGAATGATTCGCCAAGAAATGTTCCATTGTTAATTAGGCTCATCGGTAATTGCTATAACCCAAGAGTCATTATTAGACAAAATGGTGTCGATGTGCAGACCTTACGATTAATCATAGATGAGCGTGATGAACCAACGATCGAAATCTCTTCTGAACCAACCGACCAATACATTAAATGGATGCTTGGAGCGGAAGTGGAAGACTATTACAACACACAAGATTTCACATGTGATAACTTCTTATTCCTACCTCCAGGTGAGAGCGAGATCTTCTTTGATCCCGGTGTTAGAGAAGAGGCTACATGTGAGATTGCTTTTAAAGAAGAGTACATCGCTCATTAGGAGGCACTATGCAATTAATCTTTTTAAACGAACAAGATCTGTCGGTTATTGATTACGGCTATGCCACTGATGACTTTGATATCATCTTAGATGCCTTAGTGCCTCAAAAGAGCAAATTCACAGTTAATAAACAACGTTTAAATGCTAAAGTTGGTGATTTACTTTTGGTGAAAGAAAATGGTTATCCATATGTCGGAATCATTACATCAATTAAGAGTGATGATAAGAACCAAACCAAAGTGGAAACAAAGGACTATTTATCTCTTTTAGATGTTGATGTTCCTTTACCAACAAGCTTTAGTGGAAACGCTGCTCAATTCATTGTTAATCTTATCAACAATACTTTTAAGTATTCTGGTGACCAATATCAAAACGTTTCATATTTAGAAACAGCAATTGAAGTAGTGAAAAGCTGCTCGCTTACATATGAAGCTGACACTAAAGAGAACATCCTTGATTTGGTTGAAGAGTTTTCTAAAACCTATGGCATCAGGCTTGAATATGAGATGGTGCTCGCAAACGGTAAGTTTTCAAAGATTAAAATCAAAGTGGTTTCTGCAAAGATAGGAATTACGATGAAAAGCAATCTTGGAACCATCTCCGAATTAAATGTTAACGACACAAATGAAGTGAGTTTAAACAAAGTTTATTACATTCCAAAAGCCGAGAATACGCAGCATACAAGTCAGATTGTTTATTACTTAACTAACGACGGGCATGTTGTAACGACTGCATCTGCTCTTCAACGTATTCATAAGGTCAAAATGAAGTATGAGTTTTATAGCGATAAAGACTATGACTCATTACTTACCAAAGCCACGAAAGCACTAGTGGATTCTTCTTTAGAACACACGATCACCTTTAACTTCTCTTTTATCACAAACAAGATAGAAGCTTTGAAGGATTTAAAGGTCGGTGCAATAGTGGTGTTTATCACTGAAAACAAGACCTATGAAACCATTGTGTCAAAGATGGAATTCAAAGGTACTTTTAACACAGCCAAAGTTACACTAGGCGAATATCGTCTGTCTTTGACAGATAAACTAAAACTAATTGATAGGAGGTCAACCTAATGGCTATTCAAAAAATAACATTTGATGCTGCTTCAGTATCGAGCAAAATGGATGCCGACATTAATCACTTCTTGACTAGTGGTGTGAACGGCATTTTTTATGGCATTTTAGGTAGGTGTCAGGCATCAGTCAGTAACAACTATATCTCATTCCAAAACGGCTATGTCCAAGTCTATGGGAGAAGAATATTTGTTGAAAGCGGAACGAAGATTTCTGTCTCTTTAGATGGCTCTGCTTATGGCTATGTCATCATTAAGATTGACTTAGGAAATAACACAATTTCTCTAGAGAAGAAGGAAGCTTCGTCTGCATATCCATCATTAACACAAAATGACTTGATGAACGGTGGTCTCATTTATGAGTTCCCACTCTGTAGGTACACAAAAACCTCATCATCAATAACATTAGATGGAAACTATGACCCGCCTTACATTAAAAACGATCAAACAAACATTAACGCAAAGGGAACAGCAGTTTTAAGTGAAGCTAGTTCGCGTTATGGTCCTGTTTACGATGGATGGTCTACTTTGTCCTATGGACATTGTTATGTTTTTGATGGAATTACAACATCAAATGCATATGACGGAATCATCTCCCTTTATGTAGGCGGAACTAATGTCATATTCTGTGGTGCTTCAGTTGGTGGTAGTGGCGGTATCGTCCATTATCGTTATAACGGTCAAGACTGCACGCTTTCATGTCAATTAACCAGCAGCAAACTTTATGTCGAAGATTCAAGGGGGAACCAACCAAAATATGCAAGAGTTATTAGATAAGTTATTTTCACCAAACAAAGTTCTTCTCTGCTATAGATGTGGCTCATCCATATTTGGCTTAAGTGAAGACGAAAGCGATAAAGACTTCACAGTAGTTATTGATGGCTATGATAGCTGCAACGTCGTTAAAACAGATGACTGTGACTTCTTTACCTTTGGTAGATGCTATTTTGAAAGGCTTAAAAATTTCGATAATGGATGTCTTACCTATTTCCTTTGCTGGCTTGATAACACTTTGCTCGCAAAAGAGAATCTCGTCTATGTTGATGAATCGATAAAAGACAATTTAGATGAATTCCTTTACATCGACTTTAAAAAGCACTTCAATGATTGGCTCTATCGCTTGATTACATACTTTGGAATTAGACTTGAAAACTACAAGGATGAAAAGAGCCTTTATCACTTGTATCGAGTTGAATCTCTTATAAGGCACTATAAGGAAACAGGCAAGTTTGAATACTATTTCTCTAAAGAGAACTTCGAGCTTGCCAAAGACCTTAAAACTAAAATGAACATAGAAGAACATCTCCCAAGATTAAAGGAGATTTTTTCTTACTTGGTTTCGCTTTATGAGGAGGAAGATGTATGAACCATGTAGTTGAAGTAATTATTACAGCAGCATCTGTAGTTACTGCTTTAGGAGTAATCTTTGGAATTCTGTTCGCGTTTTTCAAATGGCTTATGAAAAGAGACAAGAATGACGTTGAAATTAGAGAGATCAAGGAAGAACAAACGATCCTCACCAAAGGTGTCCTAGCGTGTCTAAAAGGACTAAAAGAACAAGGATGCGATGGTCCGGTAACCGCAGCAATTGTAGAAATTGAGGACCACATCAATAAACAAGCTCATAAATAGGAGGAGCGGATATGAACCAAATATTACTTAACATTTTGGCGGCAGTTACAACATGTATAATCTTGCCGCTCATAAGCTTCTTGGGAATTAAACTGTCTCAATGGTTATCTACCAAGATCAAAGATGAAAAGGCTCAAGCATTGTTTAATAAAGCAATTGGCATTGTTACAAATGCAGTGCAAGTCACATTCCAAACCTATGTTGAATCATTAAAGAATAGTGGTTCCTTTGGAAAAGAGGAACAAGCTATTGCGTTTGATAAAGCAAAAGCCATAATTACCTCGGAATTAACCGAAGAATTAAAAGCGTTTATTACTGAAAATTATGGTGATTTACAAAAGTGGATCACTAACCAAGTCGAAGCAACTATTTACAAATTAAAGAATTAAATTATCCCTGTGAACGGAGAAATCCTAGTAGCAGGGATTTTTTTGTTGCATTCTTAACAACTTACCTCCTTTTTATTCGAACATGTACAAATGTAGTTGGAACCTACCATTTAAAAAGCGTTGGCTTTTATTATAAAATAATACTCAAAGAGGTAGATGCTTTATGTACGAATACAAAGTTGTCGAGGCAAAGAATGCAAAAGATGCTGAAGCCCAAATGAACAAATATGCAAAAGAAGGCTGGAGAGTCATTTCAAACACTTATTGGATGAATTTCAAAGCCGAACTCATCATTACCTTTGAAAGAGAAAAGAAATAATAATTGTGAGGTCTTATGAAAAAACTACGCTTAGTTAAAACGACTATTTATGTTAAACATGATGAATTTAATGAATTAGAAGGAACAGATTTTAACGGTCTTCAATTAGCTCTTAAAAACATAGTTTCAAAGAATGGTAAAGGAAAAGATTGTATTTCGATTGTTAGAGTTCTACCTACATTAGCTTCTGAAAATACTGCTGATGTCGAGTTAGTAGCATTTAATGAAGATATTGATTTGATTGATGAAACCGATGTCGAAGAAGATGTAACAGAGATAATTGACAGCTTCTTAGATATTGAATTAGGACACGTCCTTATCAAACAATCAACAGATCCATTTGTTGTGTTTGGAGATTTAGGGAATTAATAATAGATAAAAATGTGGTGGATTGCATTAGTAATTGTTGCTGTAGTAATCCTCATTATCATAATTGCTGTTGTAGCTTCTTCTAGAAATGATCGCGGCGATTATGGAGATGGCGGAGGCACTCAAGTTGGAGGCGGTGAACGTATTCCTTTCTTTACTCCTGCAAACGACAGAGCGGGAATGTGGGGAGAGAAATTAGTAAACTATCATTTAAGACCTCTTTTAAGAGAAGATGAGTATTTGTTAGCAAATCTTCTTTTGCCTCTTAGAAATGGCCATAAAACTGAAATAGACTGTGTTTTAATATCGCGCAAAGGAATCTTCTGCATTGAAACAAAGAACTGGGTTGGCCACATCAGTGGAAATGACGATGACGAATACTGGCATCAAGAATATGATGATCCTTATATGAGTGATAGGGACCACAAGAATCCAGTTAAACAAAATGAAGGTCACTGCGCAGTTCTTAAGAGAAGACTCCACAATAATTATCAAGTGGATAACATAGTTATCTTTGCAGATTTGGAAGATGGCTGGGGAATTGAGTCCGATTATGCTTTTACAGTTAGAAGCTTTAAAGATTATTATCGCGAACTTAATGATGGGGAATTAAATCCATCACAGATTAAAGCTGTTTACGAGATGCTTCTCCCTTTTGTGGCTTCTTCAGAAGAATTAGCAAAACATAGAGATGAAGTAAGAAGCAGGTTTAATTAACAAAAGTGTATTAACACTGCCTTGTACCAAAACTCCCAAATTATGGAGTTGCAAATACAAAATTGCCTTGATAGGTTTTAAATAGAAAAGTTGTTAAATAAACTTATAACTTTATTTTGGATAAACTCTCAAATTTCTAAGTCGATTTAACAATTTCTCTTTTGTAGAATTAAGTTATGAATAAAATTCCGTACAAAGTTAGAACAGGCGTTGGTGTTGGTCTCATATTATGGTCAGTGGTTGCTGTTATTGCAACTATTGTTTGGGGTTCTTATGGAGCACCTATTTGGGCGCTGATTCTAATACCTATTATTGCAGTTATAACTTTTGTTATAGGTGTCGTCTTTGTTCCAAGAACGAATGCAGATGGAACCCCAATTGTTATAGAGAAAAAACCTAAAGTTAAAAGACCAAAAATAAGAAAGGCTAAAAGGTATAAGAAACCATTCATGACTGATGAAGAATGGCGGGAGCAAGAAGAGGAAGATGACGAGATGATGTTTATCGAAGAAGTTGTGGAGGATGACTAAAATGAGTAAGACTTTTAAATTAGATAATGTTGAATACTGTATTGTAAGAAACCCTTATACTAACGGTCCAATGATTGCCCGAGTGGATGGTTTACCTATTGAAAATAGAAAAGAAATATGCAGACGTTTCCTTAGACTTCATGGTTGGACTGATGAAATGATGCCAAATAAAGTTATCACCAACACCTTAGAAAGAGAAATCAACAAGATTCTTAACGGGGAAGGAAATATTCCGGCTCCAAGATTAGAGAATACTTTGAGTAAAAGTGGAGGATCTTATCAACCAAGAGAAAGAAGCTTGTCTTACCGTGTTATTAATGAGAAGGTTGACTTGACTGAACATGTAAGCAAATTTATTAAAGTTTATAGTTCTGACAAAAACGGAAGATATCTTTCTTATGATCACGTTAGAAGAGCATTTTTATCTCTTAGAAAGGATGTCAGTCAAAGAGATTTATTGACTCTACATCTATATGCTTATTTAGCTAGTTGGGGAATGTTAAGAAACTCGTTCTTAATGCAAAAAGATTATAAGTTTTTAACTCCTATAGTTGATATACTTTGCAAAGCAAAATATGAGTCATTAATCGATTATGACCCCTTTAATGATGTCGGAACAAGTAACGCTAGATTGATTATGGAATTAGTTGATGAAATTCGTAATTATTTTTACGGAAAAACATATTATGAAGAAGGAAATTCGGAACCAAAAACAATTGATAATGTTACTGATACTTTAGTAACTAAAATTATTTTAGGGACCATTGGCTGTACTGTTGCTTATGACACTTATGTTGTAAAAGGACTAGGAAATCATAACCTCACCAAAAAAGTAGGTATTAAATCGCTCATGGAATTGAAGAGTTTCGCAAAAGCAAACGAAAGTGAAATTAAAGAAATATTATCAAATCTAAATAATTTATATACGCCTATGAAAGTAATTGATATGTATTTTTTCGAGGAAGGTTTTACCCTATAAGCCTTATATCGTTTTGACATACATGTCATACATAATGGAGATAATCAATTACTAATAATTGCATCAAAAAAGCTCCCGCTGAGGAGCTAGTTACTTCGACATTAAATCAGCAATTTCACCGTTAATGTCATAGATAGAGATGTTAATCCACTTGCTCAATTGTTCGAGCTTGGTAGGGTTCATCTCTTTTAATTTGACTGGAGAGAGTAGTGTGAATTTTTGGATCGCTTCTCCAATGATGGAGCGGACATACTCACTGATGCGGTTAGCCTCAAACATTTCATCAGCGTACTTTTTCACAGCTTCTGCTCTGTAGCCTTTTTCTTCTTTGAAGAACGATAGATTATAAAGCAGTCTAACGCTATCAAAGAAGGTTCCAAATTGATGTCTCACTGACGAGACTGTCACTGGAAGTTCATAATCGGACATAAGTGTTTCTCCTTTAATAAAACTATTATTGGTAACTCTCGTGCTACCTATATTGAACTAATAAGCTAACCATTAGTCCTTATGCCCGGTGCAAATAGTATACATTATTCCTCATTTATTTTGAGGATTTTTTATTTTTAAGGGGGGTCATTTTGCCACTTTTTTCTCCATATAGCGAAAGGAGGCGAAGTATGACCACCGAAGAAAAGAACAAAGTATTAGAACTTGATAAACAAGGACTAACGATCAGAGAAATTGGAAAAATCATTAATCGAAGTAATGATGCAATCCATAATCTTTTGAAAAAATCCGAGAATGTTTCTAGCTACGATTCATGTCCTATTTGTGGAAGGGAAATCATTAATTATAAAAATCGTCGAGGAAGAAAAAGACATTATTGCTCTGATAAATGTTATAACTCAAAAAAGAGGCGAAAAGATAAAACCTGTACATGTATAAATTGTGGAAAAACTTTCTTATCTTGGCGTTTCACAAAGACAAAGTATTGTTCATATTCATGCTTCGTTCAGCACAAATATGGCAAGCGATTATAAAACGAGAGTTCATAATTATTTGATCAGCAGAACTTACTATGAAGAAATGCTTAAAAAGGGTGAGATTTCTCAGGAAGATTTTGATGAAATAAACGCCAAATTATTAGCTAAATACAACCTCTCAAAAAGGAGCATTTTTAATGCTTAATAAGTGGATAATATCCCTCTTTAGAGGGATTATATACGTAAGGAGGTGTATCAAAGTTGGACATTATTAAGATCACAAATTTACCTGAAAATAAGGGCAAACTTAAGGTCTGTGCATATGCTCGAGTCTCTAAAGAGAAAGAGACTATGCTCCACTCATTAAATGCTCAAGTTGACTACTATTCCAAACTGATTAAAAGCCATAAAGAATGGAAGTTTGCAGGCATCTATGTTGATGAAGGCATAAGCGGTACTAAAAGCGATAGGCCAGACTTCACTAAAATGGTTGAAGATGCCCATAATGGCAAGATTGATTTAATCATTACTAAAAGCGTATCGAGATTCGCTAGGAACCTAGTGGTTCTTTTAAATACTTGCAGAGAGCTTAAACGTATTGGTGTTGATGTCTATTTCGAAGAGCAGAACATCCATACGCTATCTTTTGAGGGCGAAATCATGCTCACAGTATTTGCTGCGACTGCTGAAGAAGAAGTCAAAACTATGTCCCTTAACATGTACTGGCGTATTCAAAAAGATATGGAACGCGGGCTCATATGGGGTGGCAATGATCCTTTTGGTTACCACATCGAAGAAAAGAAATACATAGTGGTGCCTAAAGAAGCAAAAGTGGTGAAGATGATATTTGACCTTTACCAAAGCGGACTAGGTGATACCGCCATCGCTAAAAAGCTAAACAAAGAAGGGATCAAACCTGCTCGAATCGACAAGTGGTCTAAGACCACAGTAAGGAACCTTCTACTTAATGTTACTTACACAGGTGACTTAATGCTCCAAAAGACCTATAGGCCAGTCATGTCAAATAAACGCTACAAGATAAATAGGGATACCAAACCTAAATACCACGTTAGCGATAATCACGAGCCTATAGTTTCCAAAGAGCAGTTCCAAGAATGCATCCGTATAAGAGCAAAGCGAAATGCCACCTATAAAGACCGCAAACCAGTAAGGTCATATCCTTTTACAAAGATGATTAAATGTGGCTGCTGTGGGTCCTCTTTCCATCATAAAGTATGTACTTACCAACCAAAGTGGATGTGTAAAGAAGCTGACAAGATGGGAAAAGACTATTGCACTAACAAAGCCATACCAGAAAGAGTCCTTTATAAAGTGATCGCTGAGGTCCTCGGGCTAGAAGAGTTTGATGAAACCGTCTTTAAAGAAATGGTAGAAGACATGGTGGCTTATCCAAACAACCTCCTAGTTATCAACTTTAAAGATAAAACGTCAAAAGAAGTGACATGGGTCACACCTTCGAGGAAAGACTCGTGGACACCGGAAATGAAAGAACAAGCAAGACAAAGAGAAGAAAGGAGACAATTATGCCTACAGTAACAAGAATCGAACCTAAGCTCACCAAAGTGCTAGAGGAATTCCCCTTAGATGAACATAAGCTCATAAGTGTTGCTGCATATGCTAGGGTATCAACTGATAGTGATGAGCAGTTTACATCATTTGCCGCTCAAGTCAGCTATTACACACAACTAATTGAATCAAACCCTGATTATAAATTCGTTAAGGTTTATGCGGACGAAGGCATCTCAGGAACTATGCTCAAAAAGAGAAAAGGTTTTAATGAGATGATGGCCGCTGCTAGAAGACATGAGTTTGATTTACTCTTTACCAAGTCGTTATCTAGATTCGCTAGAAATACAGTCGATAGCATTAGTGCCATTCGAGAACTAAAGGATTTAGGCATCGATGTTTATTTCGAAGAGCAAAGGTTACATACAATTAATGCAACTGGCGAGCTTATCATCACAATCCTTAGTGCTTTAGCACAAGAGGAAAGCCGCAATATATCAGAGAACGTTAAATGGGGAATTAGAAAGAGCTTTGCAGACGGCAAGGTCATCATTCCTTATAAAAGGTTCCTTGGCTACGAAAAAGGAAAAGATGGAAGTCCTGTGATAGTAGAAGAAGAAGCAGAGGTGGTTAGGCTCATTTACAAGATGTTTTGGGAAGGCAAATCAACTCATCAAATAGCCAAATATCTGAACGAACATAAGGTGCCAATGCCATCTAGAAAAACAGATGAAAACGGTAACTTTATCTTTAAATGGCAAGTATCAACAATCGTTAGCATTCTTACTAATGAAAAGTACAAAGGGGATGCAATTTTACAAAAGACCTACATTGATGACTTTCTTACACATAAGCAGGTTAAGAACGACGGCAATAATATACCAATCTATCATGTAAAAGAATCCCATCCATTTATCATCCCAGTAGAAGAGTGGGAAATGGTCCAAATTGAGATGAAAAGAAGAAACCAAAGATATTCAGGTCTTTCATTCTTAGGAAGCAAGTTAATTTGCGGAGATTGTGGTTCGTGTTATGGCCAAAAAGTATGGCACAGCACCGATAAATACAGAAAAGTCATCTATCAATGCAATTATAAGTTTTCTGGTAAAAATACCTGTAAAACAAAGACATTAAATGAAGAAACGATCAAAAAAGCCTTTGCTAAATCTTGCTCGATGATTGATCCTAGTGGCCTCATTGAAGACCTTGAACTTGGCCTTGAAACGATAGAAACGACGAAAGAATTAGAAGATAAAATATTGGAACTTGTAATCGAGTGCGATGCCCTTAACGAGTCAGCTAGAAAGCTTATTGAAGATAAGAAAAAAGGAATAGTTGATTTTGATGAAGCAGACGAACGATACAAGGTTTTAATTAAAAAACATAAAGAGGTAAGTGGTAGGCTAAAAATACTAGAGGACGAAAGAAGCAGAAAAGCCGCAATTTCAAAGCGAATCAGAATGTTTATCGAAGTCTTGAGAAATAATGAAATAATCGAAGGTACATTCCAAGAAAAGCTATGGACCATGCTCTTAGAAAAAGCAATGGTTTATGAGGACAGAATCGAATTCATTTATTACAGCGGGTATAAGAACACAGTCACAATCGACTAGTGACATCTAGGGCCACCGATTATGGTGGCTTTTTTTCTTATTCCTTTATAATATATAGGAGACCTGTTCGAAAAGGTGTTCGGGTTTAACGCAAGGTGTTCGGTTGTATCAAAACTGTCCATTTAGGCCAAGCCAAACATTACCCGCTACAAAATTACTGATTTATCAGTAAGAAACATGATTGTGGCGAGTTTTATTTTATTTTGTAGTTTATATTTCAACGAGCCATAAGGAATTTAATAATTTCATAAAAATGTTGAATTAAAGTAAGCGTAAATAAATACCATTCTTTATAAAATGTACCGATTTTGCGATGATTCTATCGTAAGGAGGCACATTTTATGAACAAAGAAGAGAAAGAAATTTTATATCAATGTTATTTAGAAAGTGGATTATCACCTAAGGAATTTGCAATAGCGAACAATATTTCTCCCGCGGTTATTCGTGGACTAATATCATTTCATAAAAGAATTGATGCCGGCGAACAATCTGGTTTCATAACTATATTAACCAAAGAGAAAGAAAGACAAGCATCAAAGCTAATATCATTTAAATTGGATAATCATTTAATAGAAATTGATCCATCTTTTCTTAAATCATTCCTTGGAGCGTTACATGATTGATTTATCTAAAAATGAAGGAATATATTTATTCTCTGGTCCAACCGATTTAAGAAAATCAATTGATGGATTATTGATGATTATTCAAGAATCATTTTCTTTAAGTGATATGAGAAATAAGATATTCATGTTCTCTAATAAACATAAGAATCGTTTAAAGATAATAGAAATAGATATTGATGGAATATGGTTATATCAAAAGAGATTAACAAAAGATAAATTTAGATGGCCAAAAGTGGAATATGGAAAGATGTCTTTAAGCAAAGATGAACTCAATTATCTACTTATGGGGATGGATATCACTCAAATTCACCTTCCTATTGATATAAAACATACTTATTAAGAGGAGCAATCCTCTTTTTAATAGTGAAAAAAGAGAATTGAAATAAAAATTCTTTTAGAATTTTTAAGTATATGTTATCCTATATCTATGGATTATAATAGTTTATCTAAAGAAGAATTAATTGCCTTAATTGAAGCAAGAGAAAAAGAGAATAAAGACTTATTAAGTGAACATGAAAAGTTAAAAGTTAATTTTCGTAAAGCCATTGAAGAAAGAGACGAAGCCCTTAAACAAATTGAAAGATTATTAGAGGGTCAACGCATTGAAAGAGCAAGACTTTATGTTCCTAAAAGTGAAATTACTAAAAATGTAATTAATGAAGCGGAAGAAAATACTTCATTAGATGTGAATAAAGAAATAAAAGATAAGAAAAAACGCGGCAGAAAAGTTGGCGTTAAACTCTCTGATAATTTCATTGCTAACAATATTCAAAAAAGAATCATTGATGTTTATCCTGATGAAAAGGATGTAATCTCCGATTTATCTTATATGGGATATGATGTCAAAACAAAAATAGAAATGTTGCCTATCGAAATTAGAGTGGAAGAATATCATATCCATAAATATGTCAAAGATAATGTCATTTATCAAAAGGGAAATGAAGACCCATATCAAGGCTATTTGACTCCTTCTTTATTAGCGAGCATTCTTTATCATAAATATGTTTTAGGAGTGCCTTTATATCGTTTAGAAAAATCGCTTAATGATAGAGGCTTATTCATTTCTAGACAAGCTTTATCTAATTATGTCATTGAAGGAGCTAGAGAACTATATCCGATATATGAAGAACTTTATAAAAGACTTATTAACACAGAAGTGAAAGTTCTTCATGCGGATGAAACTACATTAGAAGTTCTTGAATATAAAAAGAAAGAAAACCGCGATAAGTCATACATGTGGGTATATGCCACATCTACTTATGATCAGCCTATCTATATTTATGATTTTGAAAAAGATCGAAGTGGAAGTAATCCTAAAGAATTCTTAAAAGAATATAAAGGTAGCCTCGTAGTGGATGGATATGATGGCTATAACAATATCGATAACGTCTCTTTAGCGGGTTGCTGGGCACATGTAAAAAGAAAATATAGTGATATTGTTAAGGGATTATCTTCTAAGCAGCGTTCTTCTTCTCTAGCGGTTGCTTATATTAAAATCATCGATAAGTTATTTGCGTTAGAAAATAAATATAAGAAACTAGATACAGTGGATGAAATATTAAAAGCTAGACAAAAAGAATCCAAACCTCTAGTGAACGAATATTTCTTAAAGATAGAATCAAAAATCGATCAATGCGATGGCAAGCTTAAAGAAGCAATACAATATTCAATTAATCAAAAAGATAAGCTTGTTAGATTTTTAAACGATGGCCATATCCCTTTAAGCAACAATCTAGCTGAACGAGCAGTTAAACCATTTGTTATATGTCGAAAGAATTTCTTATTTTCTAATACTCATAACGGAGCAGAAGCCAGTGCGGTTATATTTTCTGTTATTCAAACGGCAAAAATGAATGGTCTAGATCCATTTATGTATCTTTATCAAGTTTTTTGTCAGATATGGAAAACCAAACAAAAAGACATTGAAAAACTTCTTCCTTGGAGCAAGGAGATGGAAATGTTTATGTCGTTTACAAACAAAAAATGTCAGAACTGATTGCCTGGCATTTTTCATATATGGTATTTATTTACGCTTACGAATTAAATATATATTTTCTATATATTTTTTATCGTTAATTATTACAAGACTAACTATTAAAAAACAATAAGAATTTTTACAAAAGTTTGTTTCCTAGAAAATTAGAGTGTTCTAAAAAGAACTCA